>Ga0193743_1000142_pt1 | contig 54964 bp, 55 predicted proteins | sample L2c2metaG_FD_143038 | JGI IMG/M metagenome (GOLD analysis project Ga0193743, IMG submission 143038) | Soil microbial communities from a riparian zone of the East river system, Colorado, United States - L2c2 | ecosystem: Environmental > Terrestrial > Soil > Riparian zone | place: USA: East River... | reverse complement strand
GGAGGTCGGCATAAGACTTCACCTACGTCAAACTCATCACCGGCACGTTCGTCTACGTGGCGTTCGTCATCGATGCCTACGCCGGTGCGATCATCGGCTGGGAAGCCGCCAGCGCCAAGCTGACCCGGTTCGTGGAGTCCGCGATCCGCCAAGCCGCTGCACTGCGCGCCCGCCAAGGACACCGGATCAACGGCGCCATCCACCACTCCGATGCCGGATCGCAATACACCGCAATGCATTTCGGCGAAACACTGTCCCTGTCAGGGCTGCGACCGTCGATCGGAAGCGTCGGCGACGCTTACGACAACGCGCTGGCCGAGACGACCATCGGGCTCTACAAGAACGAATGCATTCGTGCTGATTCACCGTTCCGGCGCGGCCCGCTGCGCAACCTCGGCGACGTCGAGCTCATCACCGCAGACTACGTCGCCTGGTACAACCAGCAGCGCCTCATGCACCGCCTGGGACGCATCCCGCCCGCCGAGGCAGAAGCCGAATACTACGATCAATTGGACGCCGGCCAACCGGCCGGCTCACAGAACCCCGAGGGTGCATGAAACTCGGGATGGTTCAGTTGGTGCTGGGAGCGTGTCGTGCCACTGTTGCACGAACGCAACATCGCAACCACTGCCCCCGACTTGCCGATGAGCAATGTGGCAGCGGGAGCCCGGGATTGGGCCGAGGTGGTGGTTGCCGCACTATCGCAGATCGAGGACGAGGTCATCGTCGTCGGCCACTCGATGGCAGGTTTGGCGCTCCCCGTCATCGCCGCGATGCGCCCAGTTGCCCGGATGATCTTCGTCGCAGCATGGCTGCCCGCACCCGGGATGTCCTACGCCGAATACCTCGCCACCCACGACGGGCTTGGATCCCTCACCGTGCCCTTCGAACAGATCATCATCGACGAGCAGGGGCGCCACGTTCTGCCCGACGATGTCGCAGCCGAGATCTCTACCACGACGTTCCACCGGAAGACACATGCCGGGCCGTCAAGCGGCTCGGGCCCAGCGCGGCGACCGCCGCTCTCGAACCCAGCCCCATCCCGGCATGGCCGGACGTGCCCAGCTCCTACATTCTGATGAGCGACGACCGCGCCGTGCTCCCGGAATGGTCACGTCGAGTGGCGCGCGAACGCCTTGGTGTCGAACCCGCTGAGCTACCGGGAGGTCATTGCCCGTTTTATTCGCGGCCACAACATTTCGCCGACGCGCTCGCTGGCCTGCACTAACGGCGGCGATCAACAAACCAGCGAAAATGGATGGTTGGAACCCTGGCTGCGGGGGACGGCGATAACTGGCGCGACGGCTCAGGCTCGTAGGCCGCGGCGAATGTCTTCGAGGCCGTTTGCCTCCATCCGTTTGGTCACTGCCGCTTCGGGAATCGCGTTTGAACCGTGGAATGTGCGCGCGTAGTGCCTGAGTTCGGGTGGGGATGCCACCGTTGGAGGCGATGACCTCACCGGAGACAACCGTCGCCACGTAACCATCGGCGGCCTGGTCGAGGCGACGCCCGCCCGCGGGCAGGTCGTAGGCGATCACCGGCTTGTGCAGCCTCCGCCGCGTGGTCGATGACGTTGAGGTCGGCCTTGTAGCCGACCGCGATCGCCCAGCCCCGCCACGCGGGCCGGCACCGAGGTCAGTTCCCGGACGGCGTCGGCCACCGAAAGCCGCCCCGACGCCCGGTCGCGCGCCCAGTGTGCGAGCAGAAACGTCGGGAAGCTCGCATCGCAGATCATTCCGGAATGTGCGCCGCCGTCACCGAGGCCCAGCACCACGCCATCGCGGCCGATCAGCTCGCCGACAGTGTCTAGGGAGTTGTTCTCGAAGTTGCTCAGCGCGACCACAGCCCCGATCGGATTTGAGACCAACTACACCGGGGCAAAACGCCGCATGAGGCCACTCACCCCGAGTGTCGATCAGACCTCCAGTAGTCCTGTCGATGTTCCGGCGATCCCTGCGCAGCGGTGGAGTCGCGTACCGTGAGCGGCACGGATGGGTGGAGCCGACACGCCTGCTGCCAGGAGCATGCTGCCTGAAAGTGCCTGTCCGCAAGACCATTTAGTGGCGGCCGTTACGTTCTCCGGGACGCTCACGCCGTTCGCGTCACGAGGCCCGCTTCCTGACCTGTAGTTCCGATGGTTGTCTCGGGCCGGCTGCATCGACAGTTGTCTCACGATCGCTGCGCTTCTTCGATCGGCTGGTCGGCCCGCGCGGCAGTAGCCGGACAACAGGCGCTCACGCACCGCCGGAACACATCCCCTAGTCAGTGCGCGGTGGATTTGGTGGCGATGACTCGCTGTGCGAGTCCGCCCGTCTGTTGGTCGATGTCGACGAAGCCGCGCTCACGCAAGCTGTCGACGATCTCCTGACGGCCGAACATCCGACACCCGCTGAAACGCTGCACCGCAACGCTTTGCAGACTGTCGGGACTACCGCCGGGGGCAAGACTGGTCAGGATCACGATCCGCCCTCCGGAGCGAAGTACTCGGGCGATCTCGTCGAGCGTCCTGAACGGGTCGTTGATCAGATACAGCGCAGCTAGGCAGGTGACCGCATCGACCGTGTGGTCGGTGAAGGGGAGGTTCTCGGCGTCGGCACGCAAGTAGGCGATGTTGGGCCCGCTGTTGTCGGCGGCGGCCACCCGCAACATCTGGTGCGAGGCGTCGAGGCCGATCACCAGTCCGTCGTCGCCCACCACTGGCCCGAACAGGCCGGTGAAATTGCCCGGACCACAGCCGACGTCGAGAACCGTCGCACCGGGCTGCAGCCGGAGAGCCTCGATGATGTCGCTGCGGTCGTCGGTGCGCAGGGGTGAGGTAACTCCGATGACCCGGCGGGCGGTGTTACGGCCAAATTCATAGATGGCGGAGTAAAGCTCAGTTCGCATCAGCCGCTGGATTGCGCGGTGCACCGGTGGCTCGTGGTGGCCCAAGAGGTCGGCGTAGCCATTCTCGTTGAAATGAATGTCGTTGCGCCACAGAGGATCGATCAGATCGCGAGTCCGATCCATCGCAGTGCGGGGTGCGGTCTTGGCCAAGTGTCTGCCGCCTTCTCGGTTGTTCACTCACAGGGACGAACCCGGTTGCGCCGCTGTCTCGGAACAATGCACCTCTCGGGTTCGGCTCGGTGCAGCGGTGCTGGGTCGCCTCGAAGAATAGCTGTTCTACCTATTGCGCAAGCTGGTTTCGTTGGATCATCCGGGACCGCATGTTGTCCGACGCGAAGGCGCCGCTGTTCCCGGACAGCGAGCCATGCAGCAACACAAAATTTCCGTGGATGCCGCATTGTCGCGGTGAGTCCACAGTGCACATTCAGATCAGAATTATCGTTCTGTTTTCAGGGAGAGGCGGTCGGCCACGCTAGGTTGGTCGAACCTCAGCCCCGCCCCGACCCATCATCATCGGTCGCCAAGTTGCCGGCCCGGCGTCTTCGGCATGGAAACCGTGGCCGTCATCGGGGGCATCATCTTGACCATCCAAAGCCCACGCCTGCTGACCGCCGGACACAACGTCGCCAAACGCATAACGCCCTGTGGTGGAGCTTCTTCGCCATGTCGATGATGCTGGCCGTCCTGACCATCTACTACGTCGCCGAGGTCCGGGCCGGGTTCGTCGACATCGAGCAGGGAGCCTGGGGCTTCGGGATCAAGTTCATCTTCATGAACATCCCCTGGGCGATCGCCCCCGTCATCAGCCTGCCCTTCGTCGTCAAGGAACTGGCCTACCTCTATCGCACGACGGGTGCCGCATTGCCGGAATCCAACCGCCACCTCGTCGGTAGCGGATAGCACCAGCAGCGACCAACGGCCACCCCTGCACAGGGGCGTCAACGTGACGGCCTCGTAGAAGGCAATGGCGGCTCCGCGCGTGCATCCCACGACCGGGGCCGCCGCCAGAGTCGCAACTCGTGAATGACTGCATCGACCTTCACCGTAAAGGGTTAGCGAAAATGCTTCTCGAAATCCTCCGCGTTGGCAGTGCATTCGCAGTGCGTCGGAAATCACATCGGCTTTGAGGATCACTGGTGGCGTCGACGATCGCTGAGGCGCCATGCGGGCACCGGCAATGATTGAGCCGAGCCTCAGACGTGGTGCGCAAGTCGCGCAATCACGAGGGTAGTCGCTTCTGCCAGCACCGTGTCGTCGTTATCGGTCATCGCGGCGGACAGCACGGTCTTGCGGCCGTCTACGGAGACCAGGTGGGCCCGCGCCACAAGGTGTTTGCTGATGGGTGTCGCTTTGTGGTAATCGACATTGAGGTAGGCGGTGCGGCTCAGCGGCCGGCCGGCCGCGGTGTTCGCAACGGCGAAGAGCCAGTCGAACAGCAGCGCAGCACGCCCCCGAGGACGATGTTGTTGGCGCCAAGGTAATAACGGCTGAACTGCCCCTCGAACGTAGTGCCGTCCGGCCCCGCGGCGACGATCTGCCATGAGGGCAACAGAGGACTACCCATGCCTGGCAATTCCAGTGCCCGACCGGCTGGTGGAATGCCCTCGGCGGCTTGGTGGGGTTCGAGCAGTGCCGAGAGTGCATCAAGGTGCGCCGTTGCTTGGCGCCAGGTGTGATCGTCAGGGTCACTGGAACACGCGAGGTCTTGAAATCGGCGCATGGATTGCAGGAACTGGGTGAAATCCTGGCTGGCGGTCTTCGATTCGTAGGTCGGGAAATCGACGCCTGCCGTGTGGACCGGAGGCAATGTCACCTCGTCGGAGCGATGTGCATCGGGGGTCATCGAGGCGGTCCTTGCTTGTCGGCGGGAGTCCGGGTGGGTGACAGAAACGGTCGGGTCAGCTGTGAGTGCGGTGTGTTGCCGGTTGCGGTTATCCGTTGGCGGGTTGCGGTTCCGGTTGTAGAAGGGCGACGCTGAGGTAGTCGACGAACTCGTCGGCGACGGCTTCTGCGGGACGCGCTCTGCCGGTGACGACCCAGTCGGTCAGCCACACTTGCATTGCTGAGACCATCAGGCCGGCGACGATGGACGGTTTCCTCGGCGCGAGCTCGCCGGCGTCGATGGCGGCCTGCACGCCTTGGGTCAGCATGTCCAGGCCTACCCGCCAGGCCATGCGCTGAGCGCCGCGGCCAGCCTCTCCTCCGCCCATCGCGGTCGCCCAGCTCAATCCCTCTTTGATATGCAGCGCTAGGTAATTCGAGTTCTCGACGAAGAAGCCGACTTGAGCCCGGGCGCCGATGATCAAGCGTTGCAATGGTGAATGGATTGCGGAGGTGGCGACGCGGACTGCGTCGACCAATTCGTTCATTCGTTGAGCGTTCAGAACGTCCCAGATCTCGTCTTTGCCGTCGAAGTTTTTGTACACGGTGGCTAGCGACACGTCGGCGGCCGCGGCGATCGCGTTGACCTTCGATTCGGTGAAGCCCGACCGGGCGAACTCGAACTCCGCGGCGATCAGGATCTGTTGGCGGTACATGTGGCGGCGTGCATCGCGAATGCTGGGTGCACCGCTGGACTTCGTCCGAGCCATCGCCGCAGAACCACCCTTCTTACAACCAGAACCGGCTCAGACGAGTATAGCCAAGCGTCGCGTCCGGCACCCGGGGAGCCGAGTCATCTGATAGGCGCGCGGCGACAATCGGTAATGTTCTGCGTTGTTCCTCGGTTCGGGCATCGGAGGCCGTTGCCTATCGTGCCCAGGCCCTCACGGCCTCGTCGCGGGATGGTGGGGCCGGCCAACCCTGCAGCGATCGCCGGCAGCCTTCGCTGAGGTATTTTGATAATCGCAATCACAGAACAGTAATTCTGTTGACAAGGTAGTCTAGGCAATTGCCCCAATTGCCAGCGGTGATGCCGACGGATTGAGGAACGTGAATGGTGCAATGGACGACCGCGAGAGCCGTCATCCCGTACTACGACGAAGCCGAAGTCATCGCCATCGCGAACGACTCGGAGTTCGGGCCGCACGGCACGGAGTGGACCAAGGACGTCGAAAGAGGCGTCGAGATGAGCCGGCCTATCCGCACCGGCACGTACTCGGTCAATGCGATGTCGCTCGACCCGGCAGCGCCGTTCTGTGCAGTCAAGAATTCCGGTCACGGGCGTGAGATGGGGTGTGAAGGCATGCCCGCTACCTGGAGCCGAAGACCATCACGGTGCCGACACCGATTGCACCGCAATCACCTTGACGGGATATCGACCGGTTACGACGCGCGGTACCAACTCGCCCACCGGCGCGCAGCGCCGCCACCGCACTGCCGTCCATCAGAAGGTCGATGCCCCGCAGGGTACCCTCGTCCCAGCCCGCGCCGGGAAGGTTCGTCCGACAAACTCACCAAGATGACGGGCTTCTGCCCGCTGGAATTGCGGTCGGGCACGCCGATGCGAGTGCCTCCCGACACCTTCGCTCTGTCCGGCCATTGACACCGTCCGCGATTCGGTGCAGGGCTTACACGTTGCCGAAGATCTGTAAACTAAGCGGCGTCATCGGCCAACCTGGAAGGTATCGACCCTTGACCAATCACTCGGGGCTTTCGTCGCGACTGGGTAGCATGACGCCGGTCGTCGGGTTGGCTGCACATCTCGGCCGGAGCGTCCAACGCGTCGCCACCGACGCCGTCGTCGGGCGCATCCGCTCGCTACCCCGCAGGGTTCAGGATCTTGATGCGGCGGCGCTGTCCAAGATCATGGGACTCAGAGTCGCCTCCGTTTCGATCATCGGCGGCGATGTGGGTACCTCGTCGCGTGCCCGCTTGGCGCTGACCGGCGACGGAGTGCCGGACACCGTGTTCGTCAAGATGCCCGCCGAAACCGCGGCTACCCGCCTGATGGGAGAACTCGGCCGACTCGGTCACACCGAAGTCCGCTTCTACGAACATCTCTCGCCGGGACTGGTCGGATTGCCCAAGTCCCAGGGCGCGGTGTTCGATCCACTGACCGGTCGATACGTCCTCGTGTTGGAGGACCTTCCGGCCGAACTGTGCGAGTTTCCCGACACCCTGCACCCGCTGTCCACTGATAAGGCGAGCCTGGTCGTCCAGCGACTAGCCCAACTTCACGGCACCTTCTGGGGCAAGCTGCCGCCCGATGGCGGTGGCGGGCGTCTGGGATGGATTTATTCGGCTTCGGGAGACCACACCTCGCTTCTCACCGGCTCCCTACTGAAGAAGTCGGCAAGCAATCTTGCTGGCCGAACGGACATCCCGGTCGAACGAGGTCGTTTCATCGACGAGAACTATCGCGCCGTCGCGCAGCTGATCGACCGGCCACCGCACACCGTGATGCACGGTGACGCGCATCCTGGCAACGTCTACTTCCGCGACGGCGCGGCCGGATTGCTGGACTGGCAAGCGGTGCGCCGCGGCCACCCTGGCCGAGAGCTCGCCTACACCCTGGTGACGAGCATGACCACGGCCGATCGCCAAGCCTGTGAACGTGACCTGCTCGACGAATACCGCGGAGCCCTCGTCGCTTTCGGCGGTCCCGAACTCGATCGCGACGACCTGTGGGACCGCTATCGGCAGGGTGCGCTGTACGCCTACGTCGCCCCGCTCATCACTGCGGGCATGGGTGGCATGCAGACCGAGTCCATCGCGATGGAGGGGCTGAGACGAGGGGTCGCCGCTCTGGACGATCTGGAGACCGTCCCGGTGCTGCAGAAGGCGCTGTGACCACGTCTCCGCGTGCGACCGTCCCGATCCCGAATTGCGCTTGGTACTTCCAGCGGAACACGACAGCGATACGAAGCCTTTGGTGTGAGCGAGCCATTGACGGCATTGCAGGACAACGCAGTTGAGCCCATCGATGACACGTCGACGCGGCATCGGATACGCGCTGCTACGCAGAGGTGCTGGGGCAGCAGCGACCAGACGAAACTCAGCCTGTCGGAGTTAGCCTTGCCAGCTGGTGTCTCCGGGCCCACGCTCTACCGGTGGTTCGCATCCAAGCAGGAGTTGCTCGACGCGTTCGGATGCTACGAGCGAGAGATGTTCGACTCGGGCATCAGCTCGGCCACAGTCGGCTTGCGCGGCGCTGAGAAGCTCGACGCCGCAATCAGATTCATAGTGAAGTACCAGCGGTCCTACGCGGGCGTGCACCCTATGGACGGCGAACCTGAAGTCGTCATCGCGCAACGGTCCAGAATCATGCCGCTGATGCGGGCACGCCTGATGAAGCTGCTGTCCGGCCCTAACGCCGGGCGTTGCGATGACGGCGGCGGGTTCCTGGCGCAGCTTCGGCACGCGGTGTGTCTCGAACACGTGCCGACAACTGTTGCTGGATAGGTTGTTTCAGTGCGGGATTGAGATGCAACCGATTGCGGTCAGTGCGGGGCTGCCACCTTGGACTGGACGTCGAGTATGCGCTCCTGACGGATGGCGATCGGACCCGACTCGAGCTGTTCGCTGATGCCTAGGTCAGCCAGCCCGACGAACGGCAGGATCTCGACCCCGCCGGCAGCGACCACCAGTTTCAGATCGTCGCTGAGTCCGTCGTCGACGAGCATCGCGCCGACGAGACAAATCACTGCCATCTTGAATGCGTTGAATGCCCGATACCACGGCCGGTGTTCAACGGTGATTCCACTGGCCGCCTCATAGCGGGCAATGAACTCGTCGATACTGGGTGCCGCCGGATGACTGGTAATTCCCACCGGCTGCATCCACAGCAACTCCATCCAACCGATGTCGGTGAGCGGATCGCCGATCGTGCTCATCTCCCAATCGAAGACCGCACTGACCTCGCCGCTGACGAACGCGAAGTTGCCCGGTTTGGCGTCACCGTGAACCAACGTGACCTTCGGGCATGCTCGTGGTTTGTTCTCCCGCAACGCCTTCAGCAAGCGCTCCAGCGCGGGTAGCGTTCCGTGCTGCACGCGGCGCATTTCGCCAGTCCAATGGTCGAGCTCGCTCTCGAGATGATCACGGCCATCACCGAACACGTCCAGCCCGGTGGCGACCAGATCCACTAGATGAATCGCCGCAAGTTGGTCGGCCATGCTCAAGCACGTACTGCGCACGCACTCCGGGGCCGCCTCCGCTCCGATCGGGGTTTCCATCTCGTAGACGCTGCCGGGCACACGTTCCATGACGAAGAACTCGCGGCCCAGGACCGCCCCGGAGTTCTCCAGCCACAACGCCCGCGGTATGCGTACATCGGTGGGTTCCAATGCCCGCAAGATGTCGAATTGGCGCTTCAAGTCGTACGGCTCCAACAGGGCCGGGGGCGCAGGACGTAGACGCACCACGACATCTTGGGAATCCTCCCCGCCAGCCGTCCGGCTGACGACGGTGAAGACCATCATCTCCGCGGAGTGTCCGAACTCCACGCGCTCGAGCCCTTCGATACGAACGTCCTCGGCCTGCGGCATCTGCGCGCGCAACCATTCGGTGAGCCGCCGACCGACGTCATCAGGTTGTGTCATCGTGAACTCCGTTTGCCCGTAGGGGATCTCATTGGCTTGTCTCGCCAGCGCTGGGCAGGCGATCGACCGGTGTTTTGTCCTGGGTGAAGGCCGACATGTCCATCGGCGGCCAGTTCGGGTACCGCGGGTAGGCGTTTCCGCCCGTCAGGATCTCGAAGATGCCCCAGCCGGTGCGGCCGTCGAAGTCGAAGCGCATGAGCTGGTCGATCGCCATGGCCTTGTCCTCGGTCTCCACCAGCTCGTCACGATCGGTGCTGTCCCAGCGGTAGTGAATGAAGTAGGCGCCACGTCCCAGATCCTGGTACGTGCATTTGGCCATGGGTAGGCCGTAGTAGGCGTTGACGTGCTGGTTCGGGGAATCGGCGGTGACCCGGTAGGTTTTGCCGTCCTCGTCGGTGATGACGAGCACAGCACGGGCGGGGCGCTTGCGGTCGGCGTCGAACTCGACGTCGTGCTCGATCTTCACGAACCGCTTGGACAGCGTGCCGTCGTTGTGGGTGATTCCGCCGTCGACATAGGTGACGGTGCCATCGGAGTTCTCGAATACCCACGCCTCGATGGCCTGGTCCTCGAAGCCGGCGTCGAGCCAGAGCCAGAAGTCGATCTTCTCGGAGACCCGTACTCCGAAGGTCCGGTCGCGGCCGCCGTGGAATCCGTCGACGGAGATGCGTTCGCCCTCGATCTCCACCCAGCCGGTCCACCGGCCTGGCTCCTTGATGTGGTACATGTCGGCGATCAGGTTGCCGTCCTTGCCCTCGACCTTCAGCGGGTGCATTTCCCACATCGGAGCGGTGGGTTCGTAGTAAAGCTCCCAGGCGATCCCGGACTCGTTCGGCGCGACTTCGAGTTTCCACTTCTTCAGCGGCTCAACGCATGTCCAGCGCATCGGGCCTGCGCTCAGGTCGGCGCGGTCCCCGCCCGTGACCGGCCGGCCGGCCATCAAGTCCCAGTGCCGACCGTCGGCGAGCGTCACCTTGACGTAGCCCAGCCCCGTCTGGGTGTTGGGGTTGTTTCCGTAACCGGACGCCAGCAAGATGCTGCCGTCCGGTGCGGCGGCGAAGAAGTAGCAGCGGTCCGACCAGGTGGAGTCGGGATGATGCACTTCATCGAATGGCCGCGGCAACTGGTGCGTGAAGGACTCGTCGGCAGCGGAGTACCCCACGGCTCTACAGACCCATCTTCAGTCCCGCACCAGCATCGACGAACAGCTGTTGCCCTGTGACGAAACGTGATTCGTCGCACGCCAGGTACACCACGGCATGCGAAATGTCCGACGGGTCGACATAGGGGATAGGCATCGCCTGCAAGAACGGGAACGATGGCTCCGCGTCGGCCCGGGTCGGGCTTTCCAAGTCCGGCCGGAAGGTCCTGTACATCGGCTCGTTGTGCAGCATATCGGTGTCGACGTTGGTGGGATGGATGGCATTGACCCGGATGCTCCGCGGCCCGAGCGTCAGCTCGTTGAGGTGAATGTCGGTGCGCCACAGAGGATCGATCAGGTCCTGAGTCCGATCCATCGCTGTGCGGGGTGTGGTCTTGGTCAAGTCTCTGCCGCCTTCTGGATCGTTCACTCACAGCGACGAACCCGGTTGCGCCGCTGCCCCGCAACAATGCACCTCTCGCGTTCGGTTGGGCGCTGCGGGCCCGGGTCGCAATGAAGAATAGCTATTCTGCGTATTGGCAGCTCGGTTTCAGCGAGTTTCAGTAAACCCGAGCTTTGTGATCCCCTACGGTGCGCCATCCCTCGGCTGAGCTGCGAGCCCTGCAGCGACCCAGGGGCTCAGGGGCGAAGCCATCATTGTCGTAGCGCCTCTCAGGTGCTAGATTCAGTGCAGAATTATGATTCTGTTAATCAGGATTGATCTATCGATTTAGCCTCGGCCGCCGGGGCGGGCCGAGCCTCGGCGGCCCCGGCCACACAGCACTTCTCATGGTCGCCGTTCTGCCATCGCGACGCGCGTTGGCTCGTCAGGAAGGAACATTCACTGTGCTCGAGACGCATGACTTCACCCGCCCCTGGGCGAATCACCGCAAGCAGGTCTACATCTGGAGTTCGGTTGCCGGCCTGTTTCTTACGGTCATTCCGCTGTTCATGGTCGGCCTCGGGTATTGGCCGCAGGAGCCGACCGGTTTCATCGTCGCCGCGGCCATCTGCGTGCCGATCATCGCTCCCATGGCGGCCGCGTGGTGGGATGCCCCGGGTGAGAACCGGACAACGTTGGAGAAGGCCAACGAGTTCATGATCGTCTGGTTCCCGATCACCGCGGCCAGCCAGATCCTCTGGGAGCTGCCGTGGCTGGTCGGTGACCTGCTGGGATTGATGAACCTCACCGAAGCCGATCGTTGGGGCTTCGTCTGGTACTTCTACGGCGCCGCCGACACCCGCTACCTGCACAGTGATCCCGGCTTATTCGGTATGGAGACCGTCGCTGTCCTCGGCGGCATCATCATGATCATCCAAAGCCCACGCTTGCTCACCGCGGGACACGACGTGGCCAAGCGCATCAACGCACTGTGGTGGAGTTTCTTCGCCATGTCACTGATGCTGGCTGTGTTCACCATCTACTACGTCGCCGAAGCCCGCGACTCGTTCGAGAACATCGAGCAAGGAGCCTGGGGCTTCGGGATCAAGTTCATCTTCATGAACATCCCCTGGGCGATCGCCCCCGCCGTCAGCCTGCCCTTCGTCGTCAAGCAACTGGCCTACCTCTATCGCACGACGGGTGGGGCGTTGCCGGAAGCCGACCGCCACCTCGTCGGTAGCGGGTAGCACCCGCCATGGCCAACGACATACCTACACAGAGCCGTTGACCTGACGGCCCAAGGAAGGCGAGCGCGGCCCTGCGCGTGACATCCCACGGGGGCCGCCTGAGTCCCGACCTCATGAATCGCTGCATCGATCTTCGACCACGACAAAGGGTTAGCGAAAATGCTTCTCGAAATCCTCCGCGTAGGCACTGCATTCGCAGTGCTGGGTGGGCTCATCGTCTTCTACTACTGGCTGATAAAGAGCCTGGGCAGCTTCTAACCCCATTCCCCACGATCGATCATTGGAGTACCCCATGAACGAAAAGCGCAAAGTGACAGCGCTGTTGGTCTATCTCGCAGTGCTGACGGCGTACTTCGCTGCCCTCATCGTCATCCAGTCTGTTTTGGTCTACGGACGCTAAGGAGCTGAGCTGTCGTGTCTTCTGATGCCCACACCGCCAACGAGACAAACATCGCTGGGGAGGGGGAGCGCCCCGATGACGAACGCAGTCAGCACCGGCTGCTGCACCGCATCATCTTGGGCATCGCGTTCTCGTCCTTGATCGGACTGGTGATCGAGAATACGTTCACCCAGCCCTTCATTCTCGTCTACTACGGGTTTCCGAAGCGGTCGATTCTCGAGGTCTGTGATTACCTCTATCAGATCTCGTACAACGACCCCCGGGTCAAGTGCACGTTCCCCTACCCGTTGTTCGGTCCACCAGAGCCGTCGACGTTCCCGGCGTCGGATCAAAACTTCGGGCCCGTCACCCCACCCGTGCCGCCCTATCAGGTGCCCGGATTCCGGGAGGACATCGTTTTACCCCAGACGGTCAACCCAGCGCCTCCGTCCACCTCCGGTCCGGCGGCGCTGCCGTCATTGGTGCCATGACTCGCAGCACTACCGAACGCCGGAAATCCGACTCGGAGGCCGTCCCGGCGCCCGTGCACGAGGTGGCCGAGGCCCGCCGCATAGAGCGGCGCGCCGACATCCTCATCTTCTGCGGACTTGCGGCACTGGGGATGGGCTTTCTGATGCCTCTCGGCTGCGGGCTATTCCTTACCGGGCTGATCATGACGCACCGCGCCCGCAAACGTCAGCTTCCGATGCGGCCATTCATCGTGACCATCATCGCCGCCGTCATGCTCGCGGACAGCTTCGGCAATTACCTCGGCTGGGGTCTGGACATGTTCGCCAGCAACAGCGTGCTCTCCAGAATCGCGATGATGGGCTGGGGATCGCTCGTCGACGGCGGATACTTCTGGCAGTACAACAACATCGGCATCGGCGGTGCCGCCTTCCACGGCGAGAAAAGCTTCGAATACGCCTGCCTGTTCGTGCTCTATCCGCTGCGGGTCGCCGCGGCAATCGCTCTGTTCCAGATGAAGCGGTGGGCGCTGCAGTGGTCGATCGTCTCGTGCTGGATGACGATCTTCTGGTTAGTGCCCTACATGCTCAACTTCACCATCTACTACGAGCGACTCGAGCACATCGCCTTCCCGGTCACCGGTATATGGCTCTTCGGCTGGGTCTACTTCTACCCGATCTACGTCCTGCCATGGTTTTACACGGTGAAGAAGTCATGGTTCACCGACTGAACGCAATCAACACCTCCCCTTGATGCGATCCCTCTCAGAAGGCCCGACATGACCAACCTGGCAGCCCGAAACGACCTGACCGCCTCTACTGAGATGCAACGCCGAGCTGACCGCTACATCTACATCGGTGTGGTGTTGATGGGGACGATGATCCTGAGCATCGCGGGGCTGCCGATCTTCCTGTACGGACTTCACCAACTGAGGATCGCCGAGCGTGAGGGAATTTCGACCCGACCCCGTGTCGTCACCATGACTGCGTCGTTGATGATGGTGGCCAGCCTGACCACCATGTGGCAGACCAGCCTGGACCTGTTCGCCAATCACACTCTAATCACCCGGATCTCAGCGCTGGGCTACGGCTTACTCTTCGACGGCGCCTACGCCTGGAACTACAACGCATTGGCCATCGGCGGCGCTGGTGGCATCACCGAGAAGCCCTACCAGGTCTTGTGTCTTTTCATCTTGTGTCCCGCGCTGCTGGCGTCCGCCGTCGGACTGATGAAGATGACCCGGTGGGGATACCAAAACAGCGTGATCTTCGCATTCGGCAACATCTTCACCATCGTCGGCTACACCGTGAACATGGCGATCTACCACGACATACGTTTGGACGCAGCTGAGTTCGGCGTCGCCGGGTGGTGGATCTACAACTCCGTCCGCCTCGTCGTACCCCTCGCCATCCTGGCGCTGCTCTTCACCCTCCCCAAGGAATCCTTCACGACTGACCAGATCGCCAGCGAAGTACAGCCTGAAACAACTCCCTAGTCGACAGCCATCAGCTGCCGGTGGTCATCAACCAACCGGCCTACACGTACCGCTCTCGAGTTTCGCCACCGCGGTGTTCGCCGTCGGCGAGGTTGTTGCGCAGTACAGGCAGACGCATTTCATCCACTGTTTACCGAGGATCGGGGGCGGACTGACGACGACCTGCATTTTGGGCGAGCGGGGGCAGTCCGAGGCGCCTGGCAGGGAAGTCACCGCAGTTTCGCACGAAACCCGTTGGCATAAAGGCTGTTTTGCTGTCGTCGTTGGGGGCGGCTGCTCGAGAGATACGAGAAATTGATCCGGTTCGCTTCATCAGCCGCGGGCGACGGCCCGATGGCCGGCAGGTTCGGACTTGAAGCGTCCGGCGAACCCTCGCAGCGGAAGGTCGGCGCTGGTGATCAGACCAGGAGGTGCGGCCACCACGGATGCGATGGCGTTGAGGGGGCAGCCCGGTGAACGTCATTGCGATGGAGGCGAAGTTGTCCGGGTTGGACAGGTCGACGCCCGGCTTGGGGAAGATCATGTGCTTGTTGTAGATGCAGGGGTCGCCCTTGATCTGAGTGATGTAGCAGCCCTTGATGTCCCAGCTCGGATCGGTGTGCGGGGTCATCTGCCACTCCAGGTGCGTCTCGACCTTCGGTGTTCCGTTCACCATGCCCTGGTATTTGATGTAGTTGCCGCCGAGCGACCCTTGGGCAGCGTGTACCAACCGAGGTCGACGTCCTTGGTGCACGCGCCGAGTTCCTAGCTGAACTTCACCTCGTCGAGCTGCAGGTCGAAGCAGTCGGCCATCAGCAGCACGCTGTCGGCGAAGACGCGGGTGTGCTTCTCCAGTCTTGGGCGGGGATGCTCGGATCGTCCACAGGCAACCCGTAGCCGACCTCGATCCAGGTGTCCTTGCTATGGTGACACGACACGTCGACCGACTCGATGGTGGTGACGTTCTCGATCTCGACGACGTCGGCCGAACACACCACTCCGAGAATCTGATTCAGGCCGGGGTTCATCCCGGTGCCGTAGAAAGACGACCCACCTCTCGCGCAGGCTTCGGCGAGCAGTTGCGTCACCGGCTTGCCCGAGGGGTGCGGGTGGTTGGTGTCGCGGTGCCAGCCGGTGATCCAGTCGGCGGTGGTGACGATGTCGATCCGGGCCTCGAGCACCTTCACGTACGGATCCTCGTCGGGGAAGACGCCTTGGAACGTGAGCTCATCGGGCTTGGCCGCGATGATCTCCTCCACTGAACCCGTCGCCGTCACGCCGATGGGACCGATACCGACGATCTCCCCGGCGTCGCGACCGACCTTGTCGGGGAATAGCAGTGCAAGCCAATGAGTTCCAGGCCTGAGCGCACACTGATGCGCTTGATCCTCTCGGAGCCGACGTTGCCGCAGCCCCGAGAACGAGCCTCGATAGCGGTCGAATTGGTGACCAAATTCATACCTGAACGCCGAGGTCGCCCGAGTGGACGGCGGGATCAGGATGCCGCCGAAATAAGACTTGACCTTTCGATGGTCGACACTTAGGCCCGGGACTACGGGCCACATAAAAAAAGTCGCGAGTATCGATGGCGCGGGTCAGCATGGCGCGCCGGGCGGACGGCCGCATCACGATGAATCCCAGGGGCAAATTGGTCGTGTCATCGGCTCCTTCAGGCGCCGGTACGGTTGCTTGTGAAAGCCCGTTAGCAGCCACGTGCCGGTGTCAATTGTCGACGTGGCTCATCCCGGCAAACCACTGGTCAAGCAGGAGGCCGGAGAGTGCGTCGATGTCGGCTTCTTGTCCGGACATCACATAGGTCATCGGTGCAATCATCTGGAGCAGTGCCAACGAAGCCGCAAGATCAGTGGGCACACGGTCGGAGAGCTGGCCATGCGCGACAGCGGCGACGATGGCTTCCGCGACGAGATCCAGCAGTTCGGGATGGGCAGCATGAAGTTCCGTGGAGGGCATGGATCGGATGAATTCCCGCGCCATGCCGACGTGGCCTGGGCCCGCATGGCGCCAAGCGTCGACGATCGCGGTGCGCACGAGGCCCAACGTTGTGCGTACGTCCGGATGGCCGGCTCGGCTGATTCGCTCCGCCGCGTCCAGGGCGAGTCGTCGGTTGAACTCGCGCAGTAGCCCGGCTTTGGACTCGTAGATCCGGAAGAACGTGGCTTTGCCGACGCCCGCCCGCTGGCAGATCTCTTCGACGGTTACATCGTCGAACGACCGCGTCGTCAGCAGCAGGTCGGCCGCGTCGTAGAGCCGCGCGGCATTGCGTTCGCGTCTACGCCCGCGGCCGTCGCGATCCACCGGAATGTCTGGCTGCCGCACGAGCCTCCTTCGCGGTGCGATTCTGATGCTTGACTATAGAACTCGAGATAGTGATACTCGGGTCTCAGATTCAAAAGGTAGCCCACGCTACTCGTGACTTGAGACTCAAGAGGACGGTGCATGACTGCTGAGGGCAAGGCCGCGGCCGCACGTAGTGTCGGGTCGGTTGGCTGATGGATGCCGCGGCGGTGGAGACCGTGGATGCGATCACCGCGGAGTGGATGACGGCGGTCCTTGAGCAGAACGATATCGTCGGCATCGTCCGTAGCGTGACGACCGAACCTGTCGGTACGGGACAGATGGGTTCGTGTTATCGGCTGTTCATCGACTATGCCGCCGGCGAGGGTCCGGACCGGTTGATCGTGAAGCTGCCGGCAACCGATCCGGCAAGTCGCGCCGCAGGTCAGCTCGGCTATCGGTGTGAGACGTCGTTCTACCGCGAGGTCGCCAACCGGGTCCAGGTCCACATCCCCCAGTGCTATCTCGCCGCGATGAACGAGCGGGGCGATGGTTTCACGCTCGTGCTGGAGGACCTCGCACCCGCACAGCAGGGCGACCAGATCGCCGGTTGCTCCGTCGATCAGGCTGGTGCGGCCGCAGTCAACGTCGCGGGCTTGCACGCGCCGACGTGGAACGACCTGTCCCTTCGTGAACTCGACTGGCTCATACCAGATCTCACGGCGAACGCGGAATTCGCTGCCCCCTTCCTGGTGAGCGCCACCGAGCAGTTCCTGGAACGCTACGCGGTGACCCGGGACACCGCGGCGACGTTGCACCGGTTCGCCGAACGATTCGAGGATTGGGCGACCGGGCACACCGAACCATTTGCACTGCTGCACAGTGATTACCGCCTGGACAACTTGCTCTTCGCTCAGTCCGATGCACCCCGCCCGGTGGTAGCCGTCGACTGGCAGGTCGTCATGGTCGGGTCTCCGCTGCGCGATGTCGCTTTCCTCGTCGCGACTGGTCTGTCGACCGAGAACCGTCGCTCCGGCGAGAAGGGGATAGTCGAGCAATATCATCACCGCCTCGTCGAGTTCGGAGTCGACGGCTACAGCGCTGAACGGTGCTGGGAGGACTACCGCTACGGGTTGTTCCAAGGCCCATTCATCACCGTGTTGGGCGCGTTCGTGGCCCAACCCACCGCACGGGGCGACGAGATGTTCACCGTGATGGCCGAGCGGTCGGCGGCGGCGATCACCGACCTGGATGCGATGTCTCTGCTGTGATGACCTTCGGCCTCGACGGCGTGTCCGATGCTCTGGCGGGATCGCTCTCCTCGACGAGCGAACGGACAATCGTGGGTACCCCCCTTGGCTGAGCGTTACCAAGGCCGGGTCGCGGTCGTGACGGGAGGGACGACGGGCATCGGGCGCGGCATCGTCGAACGCCTCGTCGGTGAGGGGGCATCCGTGGTGACCTGTGCCCGCCATGCACCCGAGTCCCCGTTGCCCGACGGGGCGTCGTTCATCGAAGCCGACATCACCGACGAGGATTCTGTGGCCGGCGTCATCGATGCGGCCATCGACCGCCATGGGCATCTTGACGTGGTCGTCGCCAACGCGGGCGGCGCGAACATCGGGCCCTGGCCCGACGAGCCCTTCGACCAGTGGCAGGAGCTCATCAACGTCAACCTGCACGGCACGATGCTCACCTGTCGGGCGGCGTGGCCGCATCTCATGTCGGCAAAGGGAAACATCGTCGTCATCTCCTCGCTGTCGGCGTGGATGGGTGTCGGCGCACACGAAATGGAACGCATGGGTGGCTTTCAGCCCTCGGCCGCCTACCAGGCGAGCAAGGCCGGGATCGAAGGCCTGGCAAAGCATCTCGCGGGCCGCGGCGGCGAGCACGGGCTGCGCGTCAACGTGGTACGTCCCGGGCGGATCCTCACCGACAAGTGGGAAGGCTTCCTCGGCGAGGATGGCCTCTTCTGGCCCCACTATCAGAACATCCAATTGCTCAAGCGCCACGGCCGCGTCGAGGACGTCGCCGCAGCCGTGGCGTTCCTGGCCTCCGACGAAGCCGCCTTCATCACCGCCGCCGTCCTCGACGTCGACGGCGGCGCAGTCGCCAAACTCTGACCCCTCCCGGAGGAACCGTGCTCAGCCCATTCGACGACTTCCCGATCCACCCCTCGGCCGATCCGATCGTGACTCCGGCGACCGGCGACATCAACCACTACGACCGGTACTGGTTCAACGGACATCAACGCGACGCCGAGTTCTACTTCGGCGCGGCGATGGGACACTACCCGGTGCGCGGGGTGATCGACGCCGCGTTCAGCATCGTGCGCGACGGAGTAGAACACTCGATCTTCGCCTCCGGCGCAATGCCCACCGACCGATCCACCACCATCGGGCCGATCCGCATCGAGGTCATCGAACCGATGCGGGTCATCCGCTACGTCGTGGAACCCAACGAACACGGCATCGCGTGCGACCTGACCTTCCGCGCCACCACCGTCGCCATCGAGGAACCCCGCCAGCAGCGGCGCACACCCGAGGGCATCCTGCTCACCGATCACACCCGCCTGACCCAGTGGGGTACCTGGCAAGGCACCATCACCGTCGACGGGGATGAGCTACAGATCGAGCCCGCCGACGTGTCGGGCACACGGGACCGCTCCTGGGGCATCCGGCCCGTCGGTGAGCAGGTGCAGGTCATCCGCGAACCCATGCCGTTCCAGGTGTTCTGGCTCTGGGCACCACTGCATTTCGGTGACCGCTTCACCCATCTGGCCGTGCACGAGCATGAAGACGGCAGACGGTGGCTCGAAACCGCCCTGATCCTGGATCCCATCCCCGACGGCGCAGCCCCGTGGAGCACAGCCGGTGTCCGCGAATGCCACGACATCCGCTACGAACTCGAGTGGCAACCCGGACACCGCGAGATCAAACGCGCCCGACTGTGGTTCGACGACCCCGAGGAGGGCGAAGTCCTCATCGAAGTCGAAGTGGTCTTCACCTTCCGCATGCGCGGCATCGGCTACTGGCACTCACACTGGGGGCACGGAAGCCTGCACGGCCAACTCGAGACCGGACGCGAATCGATCCGGCTCGAGGACTTCGATCCCACCGACTTCGCCTCCATCCACCTCCAGAACCTCGTCGTCGCGACGATGGGCGACCGCCGCGGCGTTGGCGTCGTCGAGCAGATCGCCATCGGACCCCACCAACCGAGCGGATTAACGGGCCTGCTGGACGGACACCGCGATGCGGAACCGTCCTAGCGACGCCCCCTTCCAGCACATGGGTTTACGAGAGAGAGATAGACGTATGTACCGACGAGCGAACCGGAACAACAGCTATCCTGCGACGTCGAGATCAGGGGCGATGACGTTACGCGCGCAGGTGGTGCCGAAAGTCTCGGTGGGCGCGATCGACACGGGGTCAAGGCCGGCTGCGGTCAGTGCGTGACTTTTGAACACCAGCGCTGCCCTGCTGAGCCGGTAGGTGATCTGCCTGCTGCCACGCTCGTCGAGGTCAGCGGGAAACGCGGGGCCCCACAAGATCACTTCCGTGGTCTTCGTTGCCAGCGCCGACTTGACCTCAGCACAAGTGGACACGTCGTGGGCGAACATTGCCGCCGATGCCGCTAGTGCAGTCCGACATGCTCGTAGTTGCGTTGGCGGGTCCGCGATGTCGGCGATGTCGGCCCCGAGGATCCGTAGCGCCCTGGTGTCCTCGGCGGCGGGCAGCAGCACGGTCACCCGCCAGCCCACCTTGACCCGATCGTAAATCAAGCCACCAGCGAACTGGACTGCGTCGCCGACACCCGCCGACATCACGCTGAGGAACGGCCACTGCGCCGCAGCCCGTTCTTCCATTCGTCTGCGGTCACTCATGCCAGAACACCTCGCCGCCGGTGAAACGGAGATTGTGGTTGGCCAGAGTCAACAGAGCGGTGGCCGCGCTGGCCGCGTCCGGAAGAATTTCACGCCACGACCACTGGTGTGCGCCGTATTTCACGGCTATGGCCGAGTCGTCGACGCGGCACGCTGGCAGCATGCAGACGGTATCGCTCATGGTCGCTCCTCACTGAGCAACGTATGTTGGTCCAACCAACGTGGGGTGCGCATGGTCATTCGGTCCACTGCCCGGTTGAGACGATGTGCAGCGCGTGTTGCAGTTGTTCGCCCAGCGCCGGTTGGGGGGTCGGGTCGGCGAGAAGCCAGTCGAGGAATACGAACTGGGACGTCGCGAGCATGGTGTGGACCAGCAGGACGGGACGCCTATCCTGCGCAGCATCGGCGTCCATCCGGTGAGCGACGAGTTTGACCAGTTGGTTGCGGTCCTCCTCGGCCATCAGCGAGGCACGACTGAGCACCGTCGGAGCGGTCAGAACGGCATGCCGCCAGGTGCGCACGTTCTCGTCGCCGAACGACAGGGTCGCCTTGATGATCGCGGTGATCAGGGCTTGCGGAAGCGGTTCGTCGATCGGCCGTTCAGCAAAGCGTGCTAGGACGCCCGACACGGCCGCGACGACCGGGTCGATCAGCAGCCCCTCCTTGGTCGGCGCGTAGCGGTAGTAGGTGCTCAATGAGACGCCTGCCGCTGCCGCGATCTCCTCGGTCGTTACCTCGTCGAATCCGCGGTCGGCGAACAGCCTGTGCGCGGCCTGCTGGATATCCGCAACGAGCTGCTGCCGACGGCGTGTGCGCAGCGACTCGGCTGGGGGTTCCGTGGTCGCCTGCGGTCGGGTGCGGTGCTGTCGAACCACGGATACCCCCTTGAACGGGAAACATCGGGTCAGCGCCGCAGCCACATTGGCGTCGGCGGTCGTGCGAATCTCCAAGCGGTGTGATTCAGGCCACTGCCGTGGGATCGTATGCCAAATTGAAAGCCAGTGTCAACGACACTCGTCGCTGGTCTGTCTATGCGCGAGGGCGGCGCCAGCCACGGAGTCGTACGGCGCAAAATCTTCGAACCCGAACCGCTTGAACAGAAGGTCTCGGCACGTCTACCGATTTGAAGTGCCCGCGAGTCCCGCGAGCCGCATCATGTCGTTGTGGTCGGTGAGCTTGATGCGCGGTCGGCCGGACGAAAGCCCAAGTGCCAGTTCGTGTTCATCGATTCGCTGCCAGTGTTCCCGGTTGACGCGAGCGGGTTGGCGTTGTTCCAGAAGCGTGACAAAATCGCCTGCTGTCGCTGTTGGGCACGGGAGGTTTCCGGCTTCATGATCGTCCAGCAGTGCCGAAACAGTTTCGGCAGAGTCCGTTCTGTTGGTCCCGATCACGCCGGACGGCCCTCGTTTGATCCAGCCCGCCGCGTACATCCCGGGGACGGTCTGCCCGGTCATCGGGTCAATGACCCGACCGCCTACATTGGGCAACGTGCCGCTTCGTTCGTCGAAGGGCAAACCCGGCAACCCTTTTCCGAGATATCCGATCGAACGCAGGGCCAGGCCGGTGGCCAGTGTTTCGGTCGCTCCGGTGGCCTCGGCCACCGCGGCCCCACTGGCATCGGTGACCATCCGGTTACTGCCTATCCGAACAGCTTCGACGCGGTCGGAGCCGACGATCTCGACCGGCGAAACCTGGAACCGCAGCACGAGCCGCTTACCGCCGCCGCGATTGTTGTGCGCGAGATCCTCCAACACCTCCGTCTTGAGGCGACCGGCGAAGTCTTCAGCTGCCAGGTGACCGTGTAGGTCGCGGGGGTCGACCACGACGTCGATGCCGTCGAGTGCTCCGAACGCGAGTAGCTCCGGCGTGGTGTACGCGGCATGCGCCAGGTCGCGACGCCCGAGGAGGACGACGTCGGAGATGTTGCTCTCCGCTAGTGCTGACAGTGCGTGTTCGGCGATGTCGGTCGTGGCGAGGTCGTCGACGTCACGCAGCAGGATGCGTGCCACGTCGAGTGCGACGTTGCCATTGCCTACGATTACTGCGCGCGTGCCGCTGAGGTCGAACACGCGGTTGGCGAAGTCCGGATGGCCGTTGTACCAGCCGACGAAATCCGTGGCGGAGTGACTGCCGGGGAGGTCTTCGCCGGGAACGCCAAGGCGTCGCGACTGCGCCGCGCCGAATGCGTAGACAACAGCATGGTGGTGGGCGAGCAGGTCATCGTGGCTCAGATAGGAACCGACCTCGACGTTGTAGAACGTATGAAAGTTCGGATGCGCCGCGACCCAGCGGAACAGTCCGGCGACCGCTTTGGTGTGCGGGTGATCCGGAGCGACGCCGGCCCGCACCAACCCGAATGGGGTGGGCAGACGGTCGAACATGGATACTTCCACCGGAACGGTTGCGGTGCGCAGCAATTCCTCGGCTGCGTAGAAGCCGCTCGGCCCGGCTCCCACGATCGCCACCCGCAGAGTTTCTTGATCATCCTTAGCGCGGGGGCGGTCGGCGATTCGCAGTGGTAGATGACGGGTCGGGTTGGCCCGGAAGTAGGCGGCGTTGATCTCCGCATAGCGGGTGAACGGTTCAGGCAGTTCGTCTTCGGCGTAGACGGCGTTGACCGGGCATACATCAACGCATGCGGCACAGTCGATGCATGCGGCCGGGTCGATGTAGAGCATCTCGGCGGTCGCGAAACCGGCCTCGTCGGGCGTCGGGTGGATGCACCCGACCGGACACGCCTGCACGCAGCTGGTGTCGTTGCAGCAGTTCTGGGCGATCACGTACGTCATCGCGCACCAGCCGGGGTGACGGCTACCGGAATGCCGTTGAGGAAGGCGTTGCCGGATGGCCGATCGATCAGTGTTGGGTCGGTCGGTGTGAGGAGGTTGTAGTTCGCGCCGCCCGCGGCCACCGCCCGCCCCCAGGTGCCGCTGTGCCCGTAACCGTGGGTCAGCCCGATTGAGCCCGCCATGACCTCGTCACTAACCAGGACCGGGACATCGATCTGGCCCCAGGCTGAGGTGATGGTGATCGAGTCCCGATCGTGGACACCGATTTCGGTGGCGTCTTGCGTGCACAGCACAGCATGACACCGGCGGTCGCCGCACATCAGTCGCGGTACGTTGTGCATCCACGTGTTGTGGGAGCGGAGCTCCCGAATACTAAATAACCGCAACGGATATCGCGAATCATCATCGCCGGCTCCGATGAGCCGGTCGACTTCGGCCAGCATCTCTGGCTGCCCGAGATGCACCCGACGGTCCTTGGTGAACAGTTTCGATCTGAGTACCCCGACCGGGCATTCGTCGGCGAGCTTCACCGCGCCCTGGGTCGCCATCAACTTGCGTCGGCTGATACCGCGGCGGCGCAGGCCGAACAGGTCACCGTGCTTGCCGGTGCGCATCACCAGATCCACCATGACGTGCGGTTTAAGGCGTATACCCAGCTTGCCGAGCAGCTGTCCGCCCGGCACGGGCAGCGGCATGATGCCGAGCCGGCGCGCGATCTCGTCGATGATCCATGCGTCGTCGCGGGCTTCGCCGCGCGGCGTCACGACGGGTGCGACCCACTGCGCGTGGGGGATCAAGGCTTGTGACTGGGTGAAGATCGGCATCTGCTCGCGTTCCAGCCACAGAGACGGCGGCAGAATCCAGTGGGCGTGCCTGCTGGTCTCGGTGATGTAGGGATCCAGCGACACCATCAGGTCGAGTTGGTCCAGTGCGTCGGCGGTCTTCGCACTGCCGGGCGAGCTCGCCACCAGGTTGCTCGACAACGCGATCAGCGCACGCAGCTTCCCCTTGCCCGGTGTGGTGATCTCTTCGGGCAGGCAGGCCATCGGCGCCGTTCCGTTCAATTCGCCGACGCCGTGCACCCGGGTATACCAACGATTTCGCCCGAAACCATTGGTCTTGGCGCCTACGGCGTCCAGGTCGGCCATCGGCTCGCCGAACACCATGCCGCCTCGTCGATCGAGGTTTCCGGTGACGATACCCAGGCTGTCGAGTAGGTACTTCGTCAGTGTGGAGTATTGCCCGAGGGATGCGCCGCACCTTCCGTGCACGCAGGCCCGCGGTGAGGCAGCCAGGGCGCGGGCGAGCTCAGCGATCGCAGCGGCACCGATCCCCGTCTCGCGTTCCGCACGGGTGAGGTCGAACCGGGCTGCGAGCTCGCGCAGCTGCTCGATGCCCGTGCTCTGTTGACGCACCGTCGTCCAGGCGATCAGGTCTTCGTCGAACAGCACCCGCAGCATCGCGCCGAGCAGCCAGGGATCAGCACCGGGGCGGATGGCGACGTGGTCGAACATGCGCGCTGTCTCGGTGTGGCGCGGATCGACCACGACGACCTTGCCGCCACGGGCCTTGATCGCAACGAGCACGTCGCGGATGCGTCCCGCGGTTACCAGGCTTCCTTTGGACACAACAGGATTGGTGCCGACGAGAAGGGCGAAATCGGTAGTTGCCAGGTCTGGGAGCGGGTTGGACATCGTGCTGCCGTACAGCATGTCGCCAGCGGCGAAGTAGTTGTTGATGTCGACCGATGCCGAGGAGTAGTGGTGCTTGGTGTTCAGCACCGCCGCGAAGCCGCTGATGGCGACGCCTGCCGAGAAGTTCCACGCGATGGGGTTTCCGAAGGCAACGCCGATCGACTCCGCACCGTGCGCCTTTCGAATTCGCTTGAGGCGCTCGCCGATGTCGTCGAGCGCCTCGTCCCACGTTGCCCGGGCGAAGGAATCGTCGGGCATGCGGCGCATCGGGTTGACCACGCGATCGGGGTCTGCGGCGATCTCATGGAACTGGACGCCTTTCGAGCAGGCGAAACCCTGCGACGACGGGTGCTCCGGATCCGGCCTTAACGAAACGACGCGATCCTGATCGACCGTCGCGACCAAACCGCATGACGCCTCGCAGATCCCGCAGAAGGTCTTCTTCTCGGCGACCGTCAGCAGATGTGCGCCGTTCGGCACATCGCCATTGGCACCGTCGACCCCCGTCGCTGCACTCAATAACCCCACCTGCTCCCACTTCGAGGTCGATATTCGGAGTTTCCGATAGCCACAATCGCTGGTCAACCGTGCCAAGTAGGGCTGGAATTCTTCGTACAAGTGCGGCTGCGGTGCCCATTTATTTGTTACGTCATTGCTGACGACAGCTATGGCGGGTGATGCCGTCAAAGGGATTCACGGCCATGGTCTTCATCAACCCACCGGTCTGACGTCAATCGCGGCCACGGCCACGGCCCCTGCCTCGAAAGCCATGCGCCACCCTATGAGTGACTCGGGGGTATTGAATATTATTATGATCGATTGTTGTGAGACTCGAGTATCACATCCCTGGTTTTGAAAGTCAAATACTAGAATTCCCGCCGCAGAAGAGGAGTCGTGCCGCACCCAGACAGTTCACTGGATCGCGACGGCCGTGCGCGGCGACGGGACCTAAACGCTGCGCGACTGTACGACGCGGCCGACACGTTGATGGCAACGCAGTCGTTCGACGGGCTGACGGTCGAACGAATCTGTGAGCAGGCCGGGGGCTCGGAGTGCTGAGTGCGTCGATGGCGGCGGTCTACCGCGATCGCCTGGGTGTGGTGCCGCTGACCGGGATTCCGCTGCCCGCTCTCTTGGCGGTGGTGTCGTCGAGCTCGCCGAGTCCGGCAGTGCGGGCGTTCGTGCCCGGCCTGGGTGCGGCGTTCGGGTGCTGACGTGAGGGCTGTGGTGCCGCACCGGTGCCGGGTTGGTTCCGACATGCGACCCGTGATGCGTACGGCTACCACTAGATTCCGTGAGCGGATCGCGGACCGGGGCGGTGCCGCCCGTTCAGTCCGCGACCCGGAAGTTGAACACGGACTCGTCGAACCTGTTGTAGCTCTCGTAGTCCACCAGATCGTAGAGGTCCCGCCGGTGCTGCATCTGTCCCAGCTGGGGGGTTAGTGACCCATCCGTCTTGAGGGGCGGGGAGTTGGCAAGCGTGCCGAAGGCAGCGGTGCGCCGTCGGCAGCGACAGGACCGTCGCCGCCGGGAGACCGAACGCAAGCTCCTTGCTGCGGGACTGGAAGAACTGAGGTGCTCGCCGAACGGCGAGCTCAGCATCCGATCGGTCGCCGACCGGGCACAGGTATCGCCGGCGAATGCGTACAAGTACTTCTCGTCCAAGAGTGCACTAGTCGCAGCGATCTATCTGGACTTGTTGCGAGATGCGCCGTTACACACGGATGTCAACGTCGACACCGTGAAACGGGTCATCGCGACGATGCACGACATGGCGCTGGTCGCTGCTGAGCGACCCGCGTTGGCCGTGGCTTGTGCCGCGGTCCTGGTTGCCAACGAGCCTGCGGTAAAACCATTTCGAGAAGACATCGCTGAGGAGCTGGCTCGCCGGATCGCCGCTGCCCTGGGCCCGGGCTGGTCGCCGAGCGTCAATGCCACGCTCCGGTTGATCTTCTCCGGTGCACTCATCGCCGCTAGATTCCAGTCGTTCGACCAAGTTGCGGCCCGGCTCGACGAAGCAGTCTCCATGGTGCTCGGCGGCGCGGCACCGCATTAAAACGCCTCGACGACCCAGAACCGCGGCCATCTCTGCGAAACCTGCCGTCCGACAATGTGAGTGGGCCGAGAGCGTCAGTCAGACCGCTGTTAGTCGAATCGGCAAGTGAGTCGGCCCTCTGAGTGAGCTGTTGGTCGACCATGTCGTCTCCGTGAGAGCTGAGATCGTGAAACTTGGCTGACCAATTCCCGCAGCACTGCCTGCGTTTCCATCCGTGCCAACGGCGCACCGAGGCACATGTGTGCACCGTAGCCGAACGCGACGTGCATGCGGGGGTTCTGGTCGGCGCGGTATTCGTCGGGGTTGTCGAAGGCTAGCGGATCGCGGTTGGCCGCTCCGAAGGACAGCAGGACCCGTGATCCGTTCGGGATGGTGACCTCGCCGACCTGGTAGTCGTCGCGGGTGTAACGGTAGAGATTCTGGATCGGTGTGGTGATGCGCAGCTGCTCTTCCACGGCCATGGGTATCAGGTCGGGATTGGCACGGATCAGCTCGTACTGTTCGGGATGACGGCCCAAGGTGTCGAACATCCCGCCCAACAGGTTGGTGGTCGTCTCGTTTCCAGCGATCAACAGATGAACTGCGATGAGGAACAGTTGTTCGTCGGTGAGGCTGCCGTCGGAGTTGTGCTTGAGCAGCCGACCCAAGACGGTGCCAGACTCCTTCAGCCCATCCACGGTCCCGAACATCGACCCACCGCCGACGTCGCTTGCTTCCTAAGTCGGACGACACGACGTTCGTTCATCAACGGCGCCAATCCGTCCCGTCGACGCCGGATGGTGCGCAGTCTAAGCCCAAGCCCTCGCCACTAGACTGTGTCCTGACCCGTGACCTGGGTGGGCCGCGCCGAGCGCCAGTCCTCGACCTCGGGAGGAAGTCCGATCGGGAACTTGTTGTCGTTGTGCGCGCTCCAATGAGCATGTCCGAGTTGATGTATGTGGAAGCCGTGCTTCAGTGCCTCCGCGAATCCCATCGCATCGCTGGCCGCATTCACGGAATCCTTGACCAGCAACGCCGCCATGGTGGGGAGGTCGGCAATCCGCCGGGCGAAGGCCAGGGTCTTGTCGGCTAGCGTGTCGCGTGGGAAGACCTTGGACACCATGCCGAGGCGGTAGGCGGCCTCCGCGTCGAGCGAATCACCGGTCAGCAGCAGCTCTTTCGCTAGCCGCGGACCGAACTCCCAAGGGTGCGCGTAATACTCGACACCGGGCATCCCCAACCGAACCGCCACGACGTCGCTGAACTTCGCATCATCGGCCGCGACGATCAGGTCGCAAGCCCAGATCAGCATCAGTGCGGCAGAAATTGCGTTGCCCTGGACCTGAGCGATGGTGATCTTGCGGAGATCTCGCCACCGGCGAGTGTTGTCGAAGAAGAAGTGCCACTCCTGCAGGTAGAGACCTTCGACGCCGCCTCTGGTGCCGCCGCGATTACGGAAGCTCTCGTGTTGCTCTGGACCCGGCAGACGTTCCAGGAGCGACGCTTCAGAACCCATGTCGTGTCCGGCGGAGAAGTTCTCGCCGCGTGCGGCGAGGATCACTACACGCACGTCGTCGTCGGCCTCCGCTCGTAGGAACGCCTCGTCGAGCTGCACCAGCAACGTGCGGCTTTGCGCATTGTGGGCGTCGGGACGATTGAGCCACAGTCGTGCAATCCGACCGTCATCGAGCGTTTCGTAAGTCACCAGTTCGGCGACGTCGGACCCCACGATCTGTCTCCTCCGTCATGTCGTTCGAACCCACGCGGAACGACCGCCTTGGATCGGATGCCCGCGAACGCTGAATTGCCTTTCGCAAGGAGCGAGCTTCGGTCGCCGCTACGGAGGCCGGGTTGCATGAGGTGGTAATCACAGACCGGACGCTTTACACGGGACCCATCAAGTGTCACGTTGAAAGTGATTTTTGTCAACGGCTTAGGGCTTTGGCATAACAACTACAGGTGCTTTCGACACGCTCCTTTAAGATCGCCCCACACGAGCTTGTTAGCTCCCGGAGGCTACGGCACGGCGTGTGCATCGTCGGGGAGCAGCGGTTCGACGTCGACGCTCGACCACTGCGACGGGCTGTAGACATGGATCCTGCCGTCGGACGCCGTGATCTTCAGAGCTCCACCGTCGATCGTGCACCAGCGATGGTTGGCGTCGAAGGCCTCGGACTGGCCGGATGCGAAGTGGACGATGAAATCACCGATGGCCTGGTCTTCGACGTCGCGTATCAGTCCAACCGCGTAACGCAACTGAGTAAGCAGTTGGTCCGAGTCGTCGGCGCGAAGCAGGTAGTGCGATGTGGCGATCCGCACGGCAACGGCTGCCTTCATGGCTCCGTCACGGCCCGGGAGCAGTCGATGCAGTCGCTGCGTGAGTTGCGGGAGAGCCTGGATGGATTGGGCGATCGCAACTTGGGGCTCGATCTGGACGAGCCTCCCTGCCGAATAGGTCTTTTGGAACTCGACCACGCACCGCATCGCCGCGTCGAGCCTTGCTGCACCGACGAGATCCTTTGTGGCCCGTCCCATTTCCTCTTCGAAGAGACGCCCTTCATAGGCGAGGAAGGCCTCGAGAAGGTCCTGTTTGGAGGCGAACCAGCGGTAAAGCGTGGGGCGCGACACGCCGGCATTCAGCGCCACTTCCGAAACGCTCAGCTTGTTCGTCCCGCTGCGGGCGAGCACATCTCTCGTTGCGGCGAGGATCTGGTCTGGTGTCGAGGCGTCCGCGGCAGGATCCAGCCGGTCGACAGGCGATTCATCCATCGACGAATTATTACAGTCTCACCGTCATTGTCACGGTGGGTTTCGATACCTCGTCAAAGACGCGATGCCATCTGGCCTCTCGAACCAACTGAATGACCCATGACGATCGACTAAACCCCTGTTTACAGTGTTGACCGCTTCGTACGGGGGTTTCCCAGAGCGACGGCGCGCCGTCTCGCGCACGCATTACAGTCAGCCGGCTACTTGTCATGTCGCGGTGTCGCAGACCCGTTGAATCCGGGCCCGGAACGATCCGCCGACCGGCCGGACAGTGAGCGCGGATGACGGTGGCTCGCCGGTTCCTACCGCGTCATGCGTGAGATCTGCGATGGTCAGTCTGGCTGTCCGCAAATATCGCAACCACGAAAGCCCACATCTGGTCGAACGCAATCGCGTCGCCGCCGACGTGAAATCCAAGGAGGCGGGCCTGCACCATCTCCACCATGAGATGAACGAGGATCGACGCCGTCTCGGAGTCGGCTAGATGCGGGCCGACCATACCCGCGGCGCTGCACGCGCGGAGCAGGTCGGTGATTGCCTGGTGCTGCGGTTGTAAGATCGCAGCCAGTTCCGTCGGGCGCGTCTCGCGCAGCCTTCTGTGATAGAAGATCAGCGAGCGTTGAAGCTCTGGCGGCGCGATTTCGGCATCGCTCCACTCGGTCTTCATGAACGCGCACAAGCGATCCAGGGGATTGTCGCCGGCGGTATCTGCGGCCGCCAGTTGGCGTTCGAGACCGCCCAGCGTCGCTTCTTCGTAGATCGCGAGGAAGAGGTCGTCCCTTCCTGCGAATGACTGGTAGAACATGCGCAGCGACATGCCTGAGAGTTCGACCACCCTACGTACCGAAACGGCGCCAGAGCCGCCCTCGCTGAGTAGATCGAGTGCGATCTGTAGGAAACGGTAGCTACGGGCTTCGGCCTTCTCACGGAGTTCCCGCGTTGCGCGCTCGCCGGAGCGGGCACGCCACCGTGCCCTGGGGAGGTGACCCGAATCCACCGGCGTATCGCTCGAGGCGGCGTTTCCAGATTCGGTCATGACGCGATCATCGTACCGAGGCGCCGTCACCGCGTTAGGTAACCATCGAGGGACACGAATTTCCTTTGCGTCTAGAAACCTACGACTCGCTACCGGTGGCGGACCACGTCGACGAGGGGCGGGCGAGTGTCTGCACTCGACGGTCCGTGAAGCGCCACCTGCCGTCGTTGCCGCGCTTGGGTTCATCGTGGTAGCGCCCGGCGAGGGCGATTGCGGCGCGCCCGTCGTCGCCGCTTCGGTCCACGAGAACCCAACCGCTGACCGCCGTCGCGTGGGGGCCGTCGACAGTGATCACGGGATTGACGAGGGCGTGCAGCGTTGTGGGCCGATCCGTCCCAGTCACCTGTTCCCACGCCGACGCCAATTCGTCGCGGCCACGGTAGGTCCGACCCATCATCGCGAAGGAGCACTCGTCGTCGAACAGTTGCAAGACTTCGTCAACCGCTCCGGCGTCCAGTGCGGCGCAGTAACCCTCAATGACACGGCGGATGCGCAACTCCTCCAGTAGGGGGTCGCCGGGGCCCGTCATGCCACCACACCCTTGACCTTCAGGTCGACGATGGTGTCCCAGTCCATTCCGAGATCGTCGGTCAGAATGGCATCACCGTGTTCGTTGAACTCCGGCGCCCGGCGAGTGGGGGAGGGCGCGTCGTCGAACTGGACGGGCGTCGCGACCAAGGGGTGTTTCTGCCCGGATGGCGCCTCGGCGTTGACGATGTACCCGTTGGCGATCACCTGTGGGTCTGTCTTGACCTCGATGGGGTCCTGCACCGGTGACCACTGCCCGCGGAAATCGGAGAGCCGGTCCTTCCATTCCGCTAGCGTCAAGCTCGAGAAACGCTGTGCCAGAAGCGACATCGCTGCCGACGAGTTGGCGAGGAATCTCGCGGGGTCGGCGAAGCGTTCGTCATCGACGAGTTCGGAGAGCCCCGTCACGCGGCAGGTCTCGGCCCAATAGTGAAATCCCTGCAGGCACGCCAACTGCAGCCATTGCCCGTCAGATGTCTGATAACTCGCCACCAGGGGGTTGCCCACGTCCGAACCCACCGGCATTTGTCCCCAAGGTTGATTCAACTCGTGGGAGAGCGCGATACCTGCCCCCATTGCCCACATTCCGGTGGCCATCAACGAGACGTCGACGATCGTGGGCTCTCCGGTGCGCTCGCGGTGAAGCAGTCCGGCCGCGATACCACCCGCAATGGTCATGGCACCGATGGAATCGCCGTACGCCGGCGCTGGCTGAGCCGTGATCGACTCCATTTCAACGGGTTTCGCGCCGTAGGCCACCCCCGATCGACACCAGTAGCCGAGGACGTCGTAACCGCCGCGGTCGGCGTCGGGGCCGCGGGAGCCGTATCCCGATCCGCGCACGTAGACGATCTTCGGGTTGACGGCGCGGAGGTCTTCGACGTCGATGCGCAGCTTGGAGCGGACCGCGGGCAGCTTGTTGGTGAGGAAGACGTCACAGGTGGCGGCGAGTCGGTGGACGATGTCCACGCCCTCGGGGGTGCTCAGGTCCAAGCCGATGCTGCGCTTACCGCGATTGGAATGCTGCAGGAGTGGATGCCAACCCTCATTCGCGCCGAGCCCGAGGCCGCCGATGGACATGATCCCTCGCATGGCGTCACCTCGCTCAGCGGGTTCGACCTTGATCACGTCGGCACCCCAGTCGGACAGAATCGCCGAGGCGGCGGGCACGAAGGTGTGTTCGGCTACTTCGAGGATGCGAATCCCCTGCATTACTGATGTCACTGCGTGTGCGTCCAATCTCTTGAATCCGTCGCATCTATCTGTGAGGGCGAATCAACTGAGGCAACGCGTACGTCGCGTCGTTCATCGGCGACCCACGCCTGCGTCTGCATCGTCGGTCACCGGTCCTGGAGAATCAATTCTGCTGCCCGCCAAGCCATCGCCATGATGGGACCGTTGAGATTGCCCGACACCATCGCCGGCAGAATCGACACGTCCACGACGCGGAGGCCGGGCACGCCACGAACGCGGAGTCGGGCGTCGAGTGGGTCGGTCTCGTTCGGTCCCATCGCGCAGGCCCCCGATGCGTGATAGCCGGGCCCCCCGTAGAGCAGACCGGCGCGAAGAATGCCGCCGTCGTCCTCCACTGCGCGGCCCGGTTCGATCTCGGAGTACAGCATGTCGGCGATCGGGTGTTGCTCGACGATGTCTCGCATCCGGCGGAACATCGCCGTCGAGACGCGGCGGTCGTAGTCGGTGTCGAAGTAGCTCACCTCGACCCTAGGGGGCAGCGACGGATCCGCCGACCGAATCCGTACCGATCCCTCGCTCGTCGGCCGCAACACGAAGCCCAGCAACGAAAGGCCGGGCCGGCTCTCGATGCCCGCGCCCGCCGCTCCGACGCCGACGCTGAACGGCGTCATAAGTACCTGGGCGTCGGGTCTGCTGCTCTCCGGGTCGACGCGCAGGAACGTGAGCATGTCGTACGCAGGGGTGGCGATGGGACCGTTGCGCGAGACGAGATAGCGTGCCCCGGCACGTATCTGCCCGAACGGTGTGGACAGCAATTTGTTGTAGCCCTTGTTCTGCGACAACCGCATCTGCAGCGGTATGCACCTATGCTCGCGCAGGCCCTCGCCGACCCGTGGACTGTCCATGCGGACCTCGACGCCCGCATCCGAGAGCACCTCTCGCGGTCCAATGCCGGACAGCTGCAACAATTTCGGAGTGGCCAGGCTGCCTCCGGACAGGATCACCTCACGGGTGGCTCGCAGTTCGGCCGGACCCTTGTTGGACACAACTGCGACACCGACGGCACGATCGCCATCGAAGATGACACGCGTTGCCGTGGTGTTGGTCAGCATGGTGAGATTGGGACGCCGCATGGCTGGGTGCAGAAAGGCCTTGGCCGAGCTGACCCGCCTGCCGTTGCGAATAGTGGCGGGCGTGTACCCGGTTCGTTCCTCGTCGGAGGCATTGATGTCGTCGACGCGCTTGACGCCCAGAGTGCTCGCCGAATCCATCAGCGCCTCAGAGACCTCCTCACCCGTGTGGTTCACACCGACGCCGAGGGGACCGCCGACGCCGCGCGTCTCGGACTGGCCCAGCTCGTGGTCTTCGATGGTCCGAAAGACCCGCAGCATCTCGTCCCATCCCCATCCGGGGTTCCCACGCGCGACGATGTCGTCGTAATCGGCTTGCGATCCGCGGTTGTAGACCATGCCGTTCAGCGAACTCGATCCGCCGAGGATCTTGCCCCGGACCCAGTGCTCCCGCTGACCCTGTGAGCCGAACGGCTCGACGTCGTACTCCCAGACGTAACGCGGGTTGTTCATGAGGAACACGAGACCTTTGGGCATCGCGACGGCCGGATGGCGATCCGAGCCGCCCGACTCGATGAGCACGACCTCGTTGGAGCTGTCGGCGCTGAGGCGGTCGGCGAGCACACAGCCGGCCGACCCTGCTCCCACCACGATGTAGTCGTAGATACTCAAAGTGACCTCTTGGTTCGAAGAATGTTTGCATCTGATGAGAACACCGTTTCCGCAAGTTACGCCGCAGGATAGCGCGGCGTGCGGGTTCGCTCAAACCGCCGTGCACGCCACAAGGTGTCAGGTGCACGAAAACAGGTCGGTGTCGGCTGTTTTCGAGACTATTTGCCCTGTTCGCGGCCACCAATGCCGGTTTGGGATTCGCGCGGAAGCGGCGATCCCCGAGTTTATCCGCGCGACTCTTCACAGCGGGTCGAAAACCATGCGACCTGGCACACCACCAGCGCCCAAAGTGATCGTTGCCACAAGGCCGTGTCTTACGCTAGCCTCGGCGAGGGAACGGTGTTCTCCCTCAGCGAGTACACCAAATCAACATGCTTGAGGAGGATTTACGGTGAACCTCGACGAGATGATCTTGGTGAGCATCGACGACCACGTGATCGAACCGCCGGACATGTTCACCCGTCACGTTCCGAAGAAGTGGCTTGACCAAGCCCCCCGTATCGAGCGCACCCCGGACGGAATCGATCGCTGGGTGTTTCAGGGAATCGAGACCTCGACACCGTTCGGCATGTGCGCCGTCGTGACGTGGCCGAAGGAGGAGTGGGGCTTCAACCCCGGCTTGTTCTCCGAGATTCGGCCCGCCTGCTACGACGTCGACCTGAGAGTCGCCGACATGAACGCCAACGGTGTCCTGGCCTCGATGAACTTCCCGACGATGGCGGGGTTCAACGCCAGAACCTTCTGCGAGGCCGACGACAAGGACCTGGCCCTCATCATGCTGCAGTCCTACAACGACTGGCACCTCGACGAGTGGTGCGGTTCGCATCCGGGCCGGTTCATCCCGATCGGGATCGTCCCGCTGTGGGACCCGCAGTTGTGTGCCGCCGAAGTACGCCGCCTGGCGGCGAAGGGCTGCCGCGCGATCAGCTTCCTGGAGGCGCCACATGCGTTCGGGTACCCCAGCTTTCACAGCGACCACTGGGATCCGATGCTCACCGCGATGTCCGAGACCGGCAGCGTGCTGTGCATGCACATCGGGGCCAGTGGCAGCCTCATCACACTCGCGCAGGACGCTCCAATGGACCACCACATCATCCTGCCGACGCAGCTGACGCTGATGGCACTGCAGGACATCCTCTTCGGCCGGACACTGCGCAAGTTCCCCGACCTCAAGGTCGCCCTGTCAGAGGGCGGAATCGGCTGGATTCCCTACTACCTGGAGCGCGCAGATCGGCATGCCGCCAACCAGCTGTGGCTCGACCAGGACTGGTCGAAGCGCATGCCCAGCGAGATCTTCCGCGATCAGGTGCTGGCGTGCTTCATCACCGACCCGGTCGGAGTGAAGATACGAAACGAGATCGGCATCGACAACCTCGCCTGGGAGTGCGACTACCCGCACACCGACTCGACGTGGCCACTCTCGCCGGAAATGGTGTGGGACGAGTTCACCGCGGCGGGTGCCACCGATTCCGAGATCAACAAGATCACGTACGAGAACAGCTGCCGGTTCTTCGACTTCGACCCGTTCGCGCACACGCCGAGAGACCAAGCCACAGTGGCGGCGTTGCGCGCAAAGGCGACTCAGGTCGATCTGTCCACGGTCAGCAAGGCCGAGTACCGCGCGCGCGCCGAAGCTTCGACAGTGAGGGTTTGACCAATGTCGAGAATTGCTGACTTTCCCAAGATCTCGGCCGATGCCCATGTCGACGAGCCGCATGATCTGTGGTTCGAACGGATGGACGCCGACCTTCGCGAACACGCGCCTCGGCGCATCCTGGCCAACGCCGACGGCGGGTGGAGTCTGGTCATCAACGGCAACCCCATCGGGTGGGTCGACATGTCGGCCGAGGAAGCCGCGGCGAAGGAAGAGGAACGGATCGCAGCCGCGTCGCCGGACGTCCGGTTCGACATGATGCGGACCGATCAGATCAACGCCGAGATCGTCTTTCCGACGATCGGGCTCTACGCCTGGGACATCGCCAATCCGCTTGCCGGCGAAGCGGTGTGCAAGGTCTACAACGACTGGATTCGCGAACAAATCGGTGGCCACGAGCGGATCAAGATCGCCACGATGATTCCCACTTGGAGCGCCGACATGGCGATCGCCGAGGTGGAGCGTGTCGCCGGCGACGCCTCGGTTGGCGGGTTGCTCTTGCCGCTGGTCGGGAAGCCGGAATGGAACATGCCGGAGTGGGAATCGCTGTGGTCGGCGATCGCGGCATCCGGCAAGCCCGCGGTCATGCACCAAGGCAGTGGCCACGACATGATCTTCTACCGCGGGTGGGGTAGTGCAACGGCGAACCTGCTCGCCACCCAATCGATGGCACCCCGGGCTGCGGCGCTGCTCAGCTGCAGCGGTGTGCTGGAACGCCATCCCGACCTGCACGCGGTGTTCGTCGAGTGCAACGGCGGCTGGATCCACTGGGCCATGCAGACCTTGGACTACTACTACCAGGCCCACGTGGACTGGACGAAGCCCAAACTCGCGGAGCTACCGAGCCACTACATCCGCCACCAGATTCACTCGACCTTCCAGGACGACTCGGCGGCCATCGCCAACATCGCCGGTACAGGGCCGGAGTGCCTGCTCTGGGGCAATGACTATCCGCATCCGGAGAGCACGTACCCGCATTCGGCGAAGGTTCTCGATCGTCTCTTCGACGGCATCGACGACGCGAGCACACGCGCGATCGTCGGCGGGAACGCGCACAAGCTCTTCGGCTTCGCCGACAGCGTCCTGGAAAGCACTCCCTGAGGTGGCTGGGGAATTTCAACTGCGCCGCGAAGACTACTCGCTAGACCCGGAGCAGAGCGCGGTCAGTGACTCGTTCCGCGCCTACTTCGAGAAGTCGGTGGGAACGGCGCTGGTGCGCAAGGCCGAACCCCTCGGTTTTGACCAAGCACTGTGGAACGGTTTGCGCGAACGCGAACTCATCGCGATGGCACTTCCCACCGACGTCGGTGGTGATGGAGCCGGGTTCGTCGAGTTGGCGCTCGTCGCAGAGGAAGCGGGACGCCACGCTGCCCCAGCGCCCATCGTCGAGGCGGTGGTGGCGGCGCGGGCACTGGCGCGGCTCCAACCGTCCGGGCAGTTGTTGAGCAGCATCCGAGGTGAAGGGGTGATCGCGACGATCGCCCCCGGTCTCGGCGATCGACGGCTGGTTCCGGCCGGCGCCGTCGCCGAGGCTGTGCTGGCGCGTCGAGGCGACGACACGGTTCTCATCACCGGCCCGCCGCCACCCCTGGCGGCCAATCTCGGCTGCGCTCCACTGGCCTGGTGGGACCTGACCGACGGCACCGTGATCGGAACAGCCGATGACTTCGACCAGGTCGAAAGGGAATGGCACCTACTGACCGCGGCCGCCTGCGTCGGACTCGGCCAGGCTGCCGTCGATGCCGGCGTGCGGTACGCCAAGGAACGCTCCGCGTTCGGCACGCCAATCGGGGCATTTCAGGCGATCGCCCACCCTCTAGTGGACGCATCCAACGGGATCGACAGCGCACGCCGACTCGTCTGGCGCGCAGCATGGTTTTGCGACCACGAACCGCACGCGGTGGGTGCTCTCGCCGTGAGTGCATTGCTTGCCGCGGGCAGAGCAGCCGAGGCTGCTGGCGCGGCCGCCATCCACACCCAAGGAGGGTTCGGCTTCACGTTGGAGTCCGACGCCCAGCTGTTCTACCGGCGAGCCAAGGGATGGGCGCTCGTCGCCGGCGACCGCCGTGCCCTTCTGCGCCAGGTGGCAGAACTAACCTGGCAAACAGAGCGGGCGGTAGCGGGATGAACTTCGCCGAAATAGAACTCGACGACGACACGCTTAAGTTCTGGGACGACGCGCGAGAGTTCTTTTGTGAGCACGTCACCCAGGAAGTGCTGGACGAAGAACGACGCAACGGAGGCGGATTCAGCGAATCCCTGCATCTGGCGCTAGGTCGCCGCGGCTGGGTTGCACCTCAGTGGCCAGTCGAGGACGGCGGCGCTGGCCTCGATGCGATGCACGCCCGCATCATCGCCATGGAGCTGAGCCGCAGCGGCGCGCCGGCCATTCTGGCCTCCACCACGCTCCTGCCACCGGTGGCAATCCGGATGTTCGCATCGCCCGAGGTGCAGGGCGAAGTGCTGCCTGGGGTGGCGGACGGGACGGTGCGCATCTGCCTCGGTTACACCGAGCCCGATTGCGGATCCGATCTGGCCGCGGTTCGTACCCGCGCGCTTCCTGACGGCGACGAGTGGATCATCAACGGGCAGAAGATGTTCACCACCGGCGCGCAGTTCAGCCAATACTGCTTTCTGTTGGCCCGGACCGACCCGGATGCTCCGAAGCACAAGGGGCTCACGGTGTTTCTGCTGCCGCTGGACCGTGTGGGGGTTGACATCCGGCCAATCGAAACGCTGGGGGGCGAACGCACCAACTTCGTCTACCTCCAAGACGTCCGCCTCGACGACCGTTGGCGCCTCGGGGCGGTCAACGACGGCTGGAACGTCGTCTCAGTGCCGTTGAGTCGCGAGCACGGTATTGGAGACGACGAGGTCGACGAGTTGCTCGGGGGGCCCTATCTGGCGCAGTGCGAGCAACTGCTCGCCGACTTCGTCAGATGGATGAGCGACGACCCCAGCACCTCGTTCGCCGACGATCCATCGCTCCGAGAACGATTCGCCGAACTGATCGTCGACGTCGAGTTCACGCGATCGGCGGCTGGCCCGGCCGGCCGAATACTGTCCTCGGAACTACTGATGCGTACCGCGTCACGTCTGTGCGACATCATCGGGCCGCGCGCGCTGCTGGCTCGCGGAGTCGATGGCAGCGCCGCCGACGGCGCCTTCGAAGCCGGATTTCGATTCGCACCGGGAACCGCCATCTACGGCGGCTCCACCGACATCGCTCGCAACGTCATCGCCGAGCGGTTCCTGGGTCTCCCACGAAGCACCCCGAGGAGGAACGCACCATGAGTGAAATGACCGCGGCACCAATCACCGACCGAATTGCACCGTCGGATCACGAGCTCGCGAAGTCAATGGCCGAGGAAAGCGTGGGTGGCGGCTTCGCCGATCAACTGGCAGTCGCCGAACCTCAGAGTGTGTACGCGGCGATGGGTTCGACGCCGTTGCTCTCGATCGAGGGGTTGTGCATCGTCGGCGCAGCCAAGAGTGTGGACACCTTGACGCGTAGCCATTACGTGCGAGGATCGGGCGCAGTTGGCAACACCGGCAACGCCGAGCGTCCGCTCATCCCGCTGGACTTGGACCGACCGGATCACTCCAAGTACCGCAAGCTGTTGGACCCGATCTTCGCCGCGAAGGTGATCGCCCCGCTGGAACACGATGTCCGTACGCTGGCCGATGATCTCATCGACGGCTTCATAGACCGCGGTAGCGCCAACGTCTACGACGAGTTCTGCGCGATCCTTCCCTCGACGATCTTCCTGCGGTTGATGGGGATTCCGGTGAGTGAGCTGGAGTACTTCCTTTGCTTCAAGAACGACCTGCTGCGACAGGTCGACGGGGAGACGGTCGAGCAGCACGTGGCCCGGGAAAAAGCCGCGGGGGTCCGGTGCTACGCGTACTTCAACAAGGTGCTCGACGAGCGCGAGCAAAGCGGGTCGCCAGGCGATGATCTGCTCGGACGGTTCGTGACTGCCGAGGTCGACGGTCATACCCTCACACGCGAGAACATTCTCGACATCTGTTTCCTGCTGATGATCGCCGGTCTGGACACCGTCGCCGCTTCGTTGTCGTGCATCATCGCGTGGTTCGCCGGTCATCCGGAGGAGCGCCGAAGGGTGGTGGCCGACCCGGAGATGTGGCCCGATGCGATCGAGGAGCTGATGCGGTGGGAGACCCCGGTGCCGGTGGCCATCCGGACTCCAACGATCGACACCCAGGTGGGCGATGAAGTCGTCACCGCGGGAACGAGCGTCATGGTGCTGTGGGCGGCGGCCAACCTCGACCCGGAGAAGTTCAAGGATCCGATGACCGTCGACCTGACGCGGCGGCCCAATCCGCATTACTCGTTCGCCAGCGGATTCCACCGCTGCCTGGGTAGCCACCTCGCACGGATGGAACTTCGGGCCGCACTCGATCAGTTCCACAAGCGCATTCCGGAGTACGAGATCACACCGGGTGCCGAACTGAAGTTCGAGGCGGTGCCGGTGCGGCTGGCGAGCCCGTTGCCGCTGAGTTGGACGGTGTGAGGTGGAGCTGGAAGTCGATGGTGCGGCCTGCATGGGCCACGGCCGGTGTTACGCCTACGCGCCGGAGCTGTTCGACGCCGACGACGACGGGCATGCTGTCCTGCTGATGGCAGACGTGCTCACCACCTACGAGGGGAATGCGCGCGTGGCGGCGGAGTCATGTCCCGAGCAGGCCATCAACCTCTATGACTAATGACGTCAAGCATGCTGAATCTACCGAGAAGTGCAGCTCCCCAAACACTTCCACCGAGCCGCGCACGACCCGAGTCGGCTTTATCGGGCTGGGCGCCCAGGGCGCCGGGATGGCTCACCGTCTGATCGAATGCGGACTGCCCACCACACTGTGGGCTCGCCGAGACGCATCTCTGGAGGCGTTTCGCGGGACCGGCGCGACGTTCGCCGCCACGCTCGCCGAGCTTGGCGCGGCCAGCGACGTCGTCGGCATCTGTGTGGTCGACGACGAGGGGGTGCAAGACGTTTTACTCGGTGAAACCGGTGTGCTGTCGGGCATGGCCGCCGGGAGCGTCATCGCGATTCATTCGACCATCAGTCTGGGTGTCTGCGGCAGGATCGCCGCCGTTGCCGAGCAGGTGGGTGTCGGCGTGATCGACGCACCGGTGAGCGGCGGCGGGTTCGCCGCGGCCAAGGGGGAGTTGACGGTGCTGGTCGGAGGGCCTACCACGCTGTACGAGAAGGCCCTTCCGGAGCTGAACACGTTCGGCGGCAACGTCGCCCATCTCGGGTCACTGGGGAGTGGACTGATCGCCAAGCTGGTCAACAACACGCTGCACGCCGCTCATTACGCGCTGGCCCGTGACGCCATCGTCGCGGGAACGCGCCTGGGTGTCGACGAGAAGGCCCTCGGCCGGGCGCTGGCGGTGAGTAGCGGCAACAGCTTCTCGCTGAACATGGCCGTGCAGGCCGGCGGGTTCGACGTCTTGGCGCCGGCCGTGGGTTCTCTGCTCCGCAAGGACGTCACGATCTTCGAGCAGCTCGCGGCTCGACACGAGGTTGCCACCGGCTCGCTGGTAGCGATTGCCGACGATGCCTTGGAGCTCTTCGGCTGTCCGCGTGAGCGCCAATCATTCACCGTCGATGAACAGGAATGACATGACCGCACCCGAAGCCGTGACAAACCAGATCGCTGCACCAGCGGCGCCGAGCGTCGAACTCAACGCACGCGCAGCCGCTCGGGCCGAAAGCCGCATGTTGATCGGTGGGCGTCTCGTCGAGTCGAGCAGCGGCGAACGATTCGACAATGTCAGTCCCGCCACCGGCGAAGTCCTGGGATCAACCGCGGCTGCCACCCCCGCGGACATGGATGCCGCAATCGCCAGCGCCCGCAGCGCTTTGACGACACGGGGTGGTCGACCGACATCGCGCTGCGACGACGATGCCTGTTGCAACTGCAGGAGGCGCTCGAACGCGAAAGCGAACACCTCCGTGAAGAACTCGTCGCCGAGGCCGGTGCCCCTCTCATGATCACGCACATCGCGCAGCTGGACTGGCCGCTCGCCGATGGTCGGCGGTACCCAACCGGACTACTGGATTCCTACCAGTGGGAACGCGAACTTCCCGGTGGCGGTTTCATGGGCGAAATGAATCATCGGGTGGTCTGGAAGAAGGCGGTGGGGGTAGTCGCCGCCATAGTGCCCTGGAACTTCCCCTTCGAGATCGCGCTGAACAAACTCGGCCAAGCCCTGGCGACAGGCAACACGGTGGTACTGAAGCCCGACCCGAACACCCCGTGGACGGCCACCCGCATCGGACGGTTGATCGCTGAAGAGACCGAAATGCCCCCCGGTGTCGTCAATGTGGTCACCGCAGCCGAGAACTCCGTCGCACAACAGGTCGTGACCGATCCGCGGATCGACATGATCTCGTTCACCGGCTCCACCGGCGTCGGGAAATTGATCGCCGCCAAGGCGGCTGACACCCTCAAGCGAGTCTTCCTCGAGCTCGGCGGCAGTCATGCTCGAAGACGGCGACCTCGATGCGGTCATTCCCAACATGGCGGGCGCCTGTCTGCATGCAGGCCAGGGGTGCGTTATCAATACCCGGCTTCTGGTCTCACGGCCTCGACTCGACGATGCCGTGAACCGGCTGACGGAGATGTTCGAATTGCTGGCACCGGGAGATCCTGCTCTCCCCGACACTTTCCTCGGCCCGGTCATCAATCGAGTCCAGCAAGACCGCATCCTGGGCTACGTGGAACGGGCCAGCGCCGCGGGCGCCGAGATCACCGTCGGAGGAGCCGCGCCCAGGGACCTTCCCGAATCGATCTCGGGCGGCACTTACGTACTGCCGACAATCGTTGCAGGAGTTGATAACTCCGCTGAGATCGCCCGCAGCGAAGTATTCGGTCCGGTTCTGGTCGTGCTGCCGTACGAAGACGAAGCCGACGCGCTACGCATCGCCAACGACAGTGAATACGGGCTCTCGGGAGCCGTGTTCTCAGCGTCCAGGGAACGTGCGCTTGCCTTCGCAAGAAAGGTTCGTACGGGCACGATGTCAGTCAACGGCGGCACCTACTACGGGGGCGACGCGCCATTCGGAGGGTACAAGTCGAGTGGGCTGGGGCGCCAGAACGGACTGGAAGGCTTCGAACAGTACTCGGAGACCAAAGCCGTTGGATACCTGTGACACTCGGGTGACAGGGCGCGTCTCCACGGAGATCAGTTCAGCCGAACGGATGAGGGCGCGGCGATGACCACCGCAGCACCGATCCGGGTGGGAATTCTGCACGACATGGCCGATGGGCCCGGCGAGGGTCGGCCTCCGCTCACCGATCTGCTGACGATGGCGATCGACGAGGTCACTGCCGCGGGCCGGCTCGATCGTGGCGTCGAGTTCGTGGACGCCTACGGACTGGGACTGCCAGCAGGGACCGCCGCGGCGGTGGAGCAGGCCTACGTCCGACTCGTCGACGACGGTGCGTTACTGGTCGTGGGTCCCGCCATCGGCGACGACGCACTCGTCATCACTCCGCTGGCCGAGCGCTTCCGGATGCCAACAGTGAACTGGGCGGGAACGGAGCGCGGGCGCAGCGACTACATGTTCCACCTCCAAGTCGGTTCACACGAGGACGAATCGGTGCTCATCGCGCGATATCTCCGCGACACCGGTGCCCGGCGTGTCGGCGTCGTCTACGACCGATCGCCCATCGGCCGGAGGCACCTGCACTTCCTGCAACTGGAGGCCGACATCGTGGGCGTGCACATCGCCGATGCCCGGCCGGTGGCGGTCATGGCCGACGAGGCGTCGTCGCAGTTTCGTGACGTGCTGTCAGCCGAGGTCGACGCCGTGGTCTATCTCGGGCTGGGACTGGCGGCACCCGCGGTTGCGAGTGCTGCCGTCGGGCAAGGCTGGAGCGGCCCGCGGGTGATGAACGGTTGCGGCATGCGTGGTTTCGCCCCGGAGATGGCGCAGGTGATCGATGGCTGGGTCTACGTCGACATGTTCTCAGACGCCAACCGGACGTTGACAGATCTGCGCAGGAGGCTCGGTCCCGAGGATCGGCCGGGGGCCGGAACCGCCTACGGCTACGACATGGGGCGACTGGTCGCCGAAGGTTTGGCGCGCGCGACCGAACTCACCCGCGACGGCGTGCGCGACGGTTTGCAGGCAATCAAGTGGCTGCCTGCCGCTCAAGGTCACGAGGGCACCCTTCTGGGTTTCGGCCACTTCGATCGTGGGGCGTTGCACGGCCGCTACCTGGTGCTGCGTCGTTGGGACCGGGGAGTCTCGGTGGAGATTTGATCGCTGTTGACCGGCGCGAGACGGGACGAGCAGCCGCTCGTCCACCGAGGACGGCCAGAAAGGTTTTCCGCCATGACCATTGAATGCCTTCACATGAACCACATCAACGCGGTGGTCGACGACTTCGAGGGCGCCGTGGCACACTTCCGGCGTGCGTTCGGTGCCCAGTTCGTGATGGACCTGCCTCAGCCGGAGTGGCATGCCTGCCTGATTTACGTCGCCGGTGTCCTGTTCGAATTGTTCTCACCGCCTCAGTTCCTGCTCAACGCGCGCTACGGTCCGCACTGGGTGGGAATCGAGTACCAGGTGGACATGGAGGCCGCGCGGGCGGAGGTCGCCGAACGCAACATCCGCGTGATTCGTGACATCGGTGTCGCCATACACACCCACCCGATGGACACGACGGGCATCGCCTGGGAATTCTTTGGCGACAACTTCCACGTCATGCCGGAGAACACGTGGCTGGAGCCATTGAAGCCCGCTGACTACTGGCGGGACGAGCATCCGCTGGGCCTGCTAGGCCTGGAACACTACAGCGTGGCGGTCGCCGACCTCGACCAGTCGACGGCCTTCATGGCCGACTTCCTGGGCGCCACAAGACTTTACGAGGAGTCGCGGCCGGCCATCGGTGCTCGAGTCGTTGGACTGGCGCTTGCTGAAACCACCGTCGAGCTGATGAGTCCGGTGGGTTCAGGCGTGATCGAGCAACACCTGCGTCGTTACGGTGACGGGATCCGATCCACGGTCTTCGCGGTCAGTGACCTCGACAGGGCCCGTGCCCATTTCCGCGGCCTGGGCATCGAATTGGTGCCCGGTGACGCCCCGTCGACGGTGGCCATCGCCCCGGCCGACAACGTCGGGGTCATGATGGAGTTGTGCGCGCGCGGTTGACGTGTGCGGTGGCGCTCGGGGGCAAGCGTCCGCCGATGGCCCTAGTGAGACGTCGGCAGGTTTCGAGTAGGGGCCGGACGTAGCGATCGGCCGTGGCCACGTCCGCCGCCTGCGGGGGGACCGTCAGAAGGAGGGTCAACACCGGCTTGGCGTCTGGTCCGAAGATCGCCGCGGTCACGCCGTTTATGTATGAGGTCCGCGGACCGCGGCCCCATCCACGTTGCTGAAGCATCTGCAGGAGAGGATCGCCGGTGGATTGCGGATCACCTGCCATCTGCTGAACGAGGTCGGCCAGAAAGCTGGCGCTCTCGGCGTCGTGGTATAGCAGGCGGTAGTGGTCTCGGCGAATTTTGGCGAGGAGGTCGTGCGTCTGCGCGCGCTCGATGTCGGTGAGCGGTCGCTGCGGACGCGCCAGCCATTCGTCGACTGTGGCGTCCTGTTCCCAGGCGACAAACTCCGCGCCGATCGGCGGTGTGGCGGGAACCCGATAACCCACGGGGGTGAACGAGGCGATCGGACCCTCGTTGTCACGACGGGCTAGGACCACTACGTCATGGCCAACGAGCGCGCGGGCCACACACGAGACGCCAAGCCTTTGTCGAAGTCGAGCCATCTCCGGTTCAGCGAACTCGAGCACGCGATAGGCGTCGAAGGCGCTTGCCATTCCCCACGTGACCAGCGTCGGTCCGAGTGCGTAGCGCTTCGTCTCTGGATTGCGGACCAGCACCGCGGCGTCGACCAACGTGTTGAGCATCGAATGGCAAGTCGCCGCGTTAAAGCCTAGGCGGAGGGCGATCTGAGAAAGGGTGAGTTGCTCGCCGTGGTGTGCGGCCAACATGTTCATCAACTGAACTACCCGATCGATTGCCGGTGCAGCGCGCGCCATTACGTAGTTCCGAAGTGATTCACGGCCATGTCGGCGACTCTAGCTATCGAGCACAAGATTTGCAGTATCAAAAGCATCATTGACACTGCGAAACAAGGTCCCTACGTTCCACTCTTGGAGACCTACGAAAGGAACACGATGATCATTGATGCGGATAGCCACGTTTGCGAGCCCCCCGACACCTGGCTATCCAGAATGTCGTCGAAGTGGGGAGATTTGATTCCGCGAGTGAAGCGCAATGCCGAAAACGATGCCGACATGTGGTACATCGACGATCAGGTGATCAACGGGTTGGCGTTGACGGTGATGTACAACAGCCCGGACGACGATGACCCGCACCGGCGCAAGGACGACTTCCCGGCCTCCCCGCGCTACATCGAAGAGGTTCACCCGTCGTCGTGGGATCCGACGGCACGGGCGAAGGTGATGGACAGCTACGGCATCAACATGGCCGCCCTCTTCCCCAACCTGGGTCTCACGTCCCCAGATCACTACAGCACCATTCCGGGTGCCACCCTCGAGTTCCAGCTGGAACTCATCGCCGCATTCAACGACTTCGTCTTGAGCTGGGGTCAGCGCGAACCTGGCCGGTTTCTCCCCATGGCGGTCGTCCCGTACTGGGACCTCGAGGGCTGCATAAAAGAGATCGAGCGATGTGCCGAGCTTGGCCACAAGGGCTTCGTCATGACCGGCACTCCCGAGTATCACGACTCACCGGTACTCGCAAACCCGCACTGGGACCCCTTGTGGTCATCCGTGAACGCCACCAACCTGCCGATCGCCTTCCACGCCGGCACGTCGACCAACCCCGACGAATTCATGATTCAGATGTCGCGAGAACGCGAAGGCGGCGACAACAACGTGCGGGTTCCTGGCGGCAACTGCGTCGCAGCGATCACCGGTGTTCTAAAGACATTTCTCGACAATGTCATGGCCACCGGCACACTGCTGATGTCAGGGGTACCGAGCAGGTACCCAGACCTCAAGTTTGCGATCGTGGAGAGCGGATCGGGTTGGGTACCTTTCCTTCTCGAATCGCTGGACGTGCACTACCTTCGCTACAGGCCATGGGAAACTCGCGACAGTCTGAAATCGGACGAGTTGCCCAGCGACATTTTCCGGCGGCAGATCTACGTCAACACCTGGTATGAGAATCTGCGACCGGATGATCTGGCCCTGTTGCCCATTGACAACGTGATGTTCGAGTCGGACTACCCGCACCCGACCTGCCTGATGGGAGACGAAGTCAACGAGTCGCTAACGACGAAGCTGTCGGCCATCAGCGAGGACGATCGCGAGAAGATCAGCTATCGCAATGCCATGCGGTGCTTCAACATCTCGCCTGACGAGATCGGGCGCATTCCGGCCGCAGCCGGAATGGCGGCAACTCATTAGGGCATCGTAAGAACGTCCTCCCCGGCGGGCCACCGCAACCGGTCGATCCCGTGGTGTAATCGCGCGACCAGGCCACGGTGCTGTGCGCACCAACAGCGTTTCCCGCTGTCTGGGTTCGTCTGGCTCTATGTGCTGCTGTGTGGGAAGGCATTGCCTGTGTGACGGGCACGTTACGGACGCAGCGCTCGCTGTAAAGTCGAGTCACAGGGGAGATGTTTTCGGAACGCCTTCTGGCCGCTCGGTTCCGACGGGCGATGTCCGACGTGAGCGTACGGGGGAGCTGTGACTGTGTTCGAGAACGTGGGCCGCGCAGGTATATTCGTCGACCTTGGCTCCCGCGATGTCACCGCGCTCACGCAGCAGCTCAGACCCGTCGCGTTTCCGCGCGGTCACACGATCTTCTCGCGAAGGCCAACCCGCCGAGTGCCTCTACATCATCGAGACGGGCAAGGTGAAGGTCGGACGACTGACTGCGCAGGGACGGACACAGCTGATCGCGGTCCTGGGACCTGCCGACGTTTTCGGTGAGCTCGCCGTCGTCGACGCCGAGCCACGCAGCTTTCGGTCACCACAAGTGGGTGCGCTCCGCAAAGACGTCAGCCTCGTCGAGGAGGCGGTCACCGTCCTGGAGGAGGCGGTCGAGATCTATCGTCAACGCGGCAACGACTCCAAGCAGGCAGATGCCGTGAAAAACCTCATCCCCCGCTCTTCTCGCGCTCGGGCGTGGCGACGACGCTGCGGCGCACCTCGCATTCGCGTTTGCCTACTACGACGCGAACCCACCATGGGCGGCGATCCTCGGGGTCGGCTGCCTGCTCACTGTAGCTCGTCGCCCACCATGCGGAAATCGAAGCCGAGGGTGGCTCCGACACATACGACGCAGAGCCTCGGCGATGCATTCTGATCTGTCAGGGATGGGACGCTGGCGCATCCAGCGCCCTAGTGTGAATCTGAATCAGGCGCAGCTCGAAGTGCTCGTACCATAGCCACGATGGCGTCGGCTCTTGGCTGTTTGCCGATCTGCGATGCCCTGTGCTGCGGGACCATTCATCTCCCACCACCGAGACTGTACTGTGCGGGAGCTACCTCTACCTGTGGGATAGCCGTCACGTGACGGAACCTTCCGAACAGGTTGGTCCGCGTCCCGCAGCGATTGGGAATGTCGCCTACGGATGGGTAGCGGCGTTCTGAAGAAATGACACGAGTTTGAGACAAGTGCTCGATGACATCGCGTGAGACGACTCGCATCAGTGCAGGTGAGGAGGCCGCGATATGACACGGGATTTGAGAAGCTACATGCAGTTCGTTCTGTAGGGTCTCACGAACGGTGGCGGAATCTCACGGGTGATGGCGGAGCGATGGCGGATCCGCCTACTTGGTGAGACACGCGGGTGCCTCAATGCCTGGGCAGCGTTCGTGTCTGTGTGGTTGTCAAGTGGTGATGCTTGGTGGTGAGTTCGTTTCTGCCTTGGATGTACCCGAGCTGATGCGCTTTTCGTGGTTGTCTGATCGCTTTTGCCGCCGGCGCAGGTTGGTCGTGGCGACGCGGGCGATGAGTGCGGGGTGGAACAGGCTTGTTGGCGGGTCGAGGAATCCAACCACCTTTGCGAATTGTTCGGCCACAGCGATGTCGGACTCGGCGGCGGCCAGTACCCGATCCACGTACTTGGTGGCGATGCGCACCGGCAGCGGTCGGGGTCCTTCTACTTCGGGCAGGCTGAGATCCGCGCCTGCCGCTAACTGCCAGGCGACGCCGACGGTTTTCGCGGTAGCTTGGAAATAGCGGCGCGCCAGCCCATCCTCGCCGCGGCGTAAACATCGCTGCAGTGCCAACGCTTCGAGTGCGGCCACCGTCATTCCCTGGCCGTAGATGGGATTGAGGCTGCAGATCGCGTCGCCGAGGATCAGCAGACCGGCCGGAAACCGCCGCATCTTGTCGTAGCGCCGCCACTGACTCGACGGTATCCGATGGCGGGCTACCTCACCGAGTGGCTCGGCGGTACGTATCGCCGCCAGCACGTGCGCGGGGGCGAATTCCTCAACGAATGCGAACATCGCGGCGAGCTCGTCGGGCGGTATGCGGCCCACCATCCCGAAAGCGGTGAACATCCAGGTGTTGTTCTCGTTGCTGAACAGCACCATCCCGGTGGGGCGCCCCGGGATGGGACCGATGATCACCATCGTTTCGTTCAGCATCGCCGGCAGAAGCCGCAGCAGCTGGCTGGAATACACCAAACGCACGCCAATATGGTCTTCGACCGGACGGCCATAGCCGAGGCCTTCCAAGAAAGCCGGTGTGCGCGCACCCCGGCCCATCGCATCTACGACCAGATCCGCGCCCAACACCCGTTCGCTTCCGTCGGCGCGGGCTCGGATGTACGCACCGGTGACGCGGTCCCGCGGCGGCGTCGACGTCAACTCACCAACGTCATGGCCCTCGAGGATCGTGACGTTGGCAACGGCTCGCAGCCGTCGTCGGACGTGCGACTCCAATAATGGCCGGCTCGGGAGAACGAGCTGGATGTCGTTGAATCGACCGGAGTGCGGAAAGAGGTGTCCGCCATGGCTCAAGTACATCTTGGACAAATCGTCGTCGTCGCCGAAAACGGAGGCTCCGGCTGCGACGAGTTCATCAAGGAACCCCGGGAAAAGCTCATCCAGGATCTGTGAGCCACGACTTTGCAACAAATGGCCGTGGCGACCCTGGGGGACCCCGCGCCGGTTGACGGCGGTCTCGGGCAAAACATCGCGTTCCACCACGGTCACCGCATCGTAGAAGTCGCCCAGCACCCGCGCCGCCAGCAGCCCACCCATGCTGGCACCGAGAACGACCGCGTGCGCACCGAGCTTGGACATATGGCCTCCTGACTTTGATGTGTTCCGCCCTGGGGTCGTTAGTCGAGGATCGGGCGGTGCGGGCTTTCGACCATCGGCCGAACCGCGCAGATTTGCCGAGAACGGGGTCGTATATACGACCGGTTGCGCCGGCCTCTTACGCGGTTGTGCCGATGTTCAATGCTCGCCAGGACCGCAGCCTGGCTAGCATGAGCGAGATTGACGCGGCCCTATTGAACTGGAGCGATCTGGGCGTGAGCGACCTGGTACCGACCGGAACGGTGACGCTGCTGCTGGCCGATGTCGAAGGCTCAACCCGGCTGTGGGAAACGGTGCCCGAGGCTATGACCGCGGCCTTCGCCACCCTCGACCGAGCCCTGGCCCTGCTGGTGGACGCCCATCACGGGGCGCGGCCGATCGAGCAGGGCGAAGGTGACAGCTTCGTCATCGCGTTCGGGCGGGCCAGCGACGCCGTGGCATGCGCGCTGGAGCTGCAACGCGCATCGCTTGATCCGATCCGGCTCCGCATCGGCATCCACACCGGCGAGGTGCAGCTGCGCGACGAAGCCAACTACGTCGGCCCCACCATCAACCGCACCGCGCGGCTGCGCGACCTGGCCCACGGCGGCCAAACCGTGTTATCCAGTACCACAAGCGAGTTGGTGTGTGATCGACTCCCCGCCGACGCGTGGCTAACCGATCTGGGCACCCATGCCGTTCGTGACCTGCCACGCCCGGAACATGTCATGCAGCTCTGCCATGCCGAGATCCGCAACGAATTCCCGCCACTACGCACATCCAAAACCGTTCGGGCGCCTAACCTTCCGGTTCAGCTGACGAGCTTCATCGGGCGTCACACCGAGATGGCCGAGGTCCGCCAAAGCGTCACCGACAACCGTGTGGTCACATTGACCGGAGCCGGCGGCGCCGGCAAGACCCGACTCGCCGTGGAAGTCGCGGCGCAACTCGTCACCGAATTCGACGACGGTCTCTGGTACGTCGACCTCGCCCCGATCACCGATCCGGCCGTGGTAGCAGTCACCGTCGCACACACCCTGGGACTGCCCGATCAGCCGGGCCGCACACCCATCGACACCGTGTTGCGGTTCATCGCCGACCGACACATCCTGCTGCTGCTCGACAATTGCGAGCACCTGCTAGACAGCTGCGGAGGAATGGCCGTCGCGCTGCTGGGCGGCTGTCCGCAGTTGACCATGCTGGCCACGAGCCGTGAGCCGATCGGCATCGCCGGGGAGGTGACGTGGCGCGTCCCGTCACTGAGCTTGGAACACGAGGCCGTCGACCTGTTCACCGACCGCGCCCAGCGCGCACGGCCCGGTTTCCGTGTCACCGGCGACGACGCCGGCCTGGTGCGCGAAGTCTGCCGCCGACTCGATGGCATGCCGCTGGCCATCGAGCTGGCCGCGGCTCGAGTCCGCGCCCTGTCGCTGGCACAGATCGTTGAGAGCCTCCAAGACCGGTTCCGGCTGCTGACCGGCGGTGCGCGCACCGCGGTTCGCCGCCAGCAGACCCTGCGCGCCTCGGTCGACTGGTCCTATGGGCTACTCACCGAGCCCGAACGCGTGCTGTTTCGTCGCCTCGGTGTCTGTACAGGCGGGTTCGACCTGGATGCTGCGCAAGCCGTCGGCGCCAGCAGCGAAGTCGAGCAGTATCAGGTCATGGACCAACTGGGCCTGTTGGTCGATAAATCGCTGGTTGTGGCCGACGACGTCGCGGGCGCAATGCGGTACCGACTGCTCGAGACGGTGCGCCAGTACGCGCTGGAGAGACTCGGCGAATCCGGTGAGGCCGACGTTGTCCGAGACCGCCACCGTGACCACTACACCGATATGGCCACCGAACTCGTGTCACCGATACGGGGCGGTGAGCGGCTGATGGACTGGGCCGATGTCGAGATCGACAATCTGCGGGCCGCGTTCGCGTGGAGTTGCGAAACCACCGATGTGCAAAAGGGGTTGCGGCTCGCGTCGGCGTTACAACCTTTCTGGCTCGCTGGTGCGCGCTTCCGGGAAGGATTGGCTTGGTTCGACGCCGCCGTGACCGATGAACCTGATCCTGTTGTGGCGCCGGAAGTTTGGGTGCGCGCGGTGGCCGACCACAGTGTGCTCGCGGCCTGGGGTGTGGTGCCCATCAGCCTCGATCGAGCGCCGTCGGCAGTGTCGACCGCACGCCAACTTGGAAACCCATCACTGCTCGCCGCGGCGCTTGCTGCGTGCGGCACGCTGACCATGTTCGACCCGCAGACTTCCCGAAACCACCTCGACGAGGCCGCCAGGTTGGCCCAAGCATGCGACGAACAGCGAACCCTCTGCGAGATTCGCCTCGGTCAAGCGATCGGCGGTACCGTTTGGGGCGATCCGATCAGCGCACGCGCAGCCGCCGAGGATGGCCGCGACCTCGCCGACGCGCTCGGCGACCGATTCTTCTCATGGAACATCCGGACGTGGCTGGGCATCGCGCTATACATGCTGGGCGACCTCGACGATGCAGGCCGAGTCTTTCATTCGTTGGCAGAAGAGGGAGCCTCGACAGGGAATGTCTTCATGACGGCCATGGGCAACATCGGCCTTGCGCGAGTGCATACATACCAAGGCCAGCCCGCCGCGGCGCTCAGCTGCGGCGAAATCGCACTCGCAGCCGCGACCGCCATGGGGGGATGGATGGAAGACACGACATATGCCGTTCTTGCCAATGCCGCCCTGGCCGGCGGCGACGGACGCGCCGCCAAGGAGGCGTGCGAGGCCAGCTGGCGGCACACCGTGCCCCAGCGTGTCATCTTCACCCGAAGCCTCAACCCAATGGCTGAGGCGTTACTGGCTTGCGGTGAGCTCGCCCCGGCCCGTAAGTGGGCCGACGACACCATCACGATGGTGCCGGGCTGGCACAAGATGGTGGCGCTATTGGAGCGTGCCTACATCGCCGTTGCACAGAGCGAATTCGATCGTGCCGGGCGCGACGTCCACGAAGCTCTGGCGATCGCTGTACACACCAACGCAAGGTTGCGTCTGCCCGATATCGTCGAGTGTCTGGCACGACTTGCGGTTGGCGATGGCCATCACCAGACCGCGGCCCGCCTGTTCGGCGCTGCGGATGCGATGAGGAAACGCATCGGCGTTGTTCGCTTCGCGGTGTACCAATCTGACTACGACGCCGCGGCGGCATCAGCGCGAGACGCCTTGGGCGAAGAAGACTTTGAGAAAGCGTGGGCCGAAGGCGCGGCCTTGTCGACCGAAGAGGCGATCGCCTACGCCCAGCGCGGCCGCGGCGAACGCAAGAGGCCTGCCAGCGGTTGGGAATCGCTGACGCCGACCGAGCGCGACGTCGTTCGGCTCGTGAGCGAGGGGTTGGCCAATAAAGACATCGCCACTCGGCTTTTCATCTCGCCGCGGACCGTGCAAACCCACCTCACCCACGTCTACGCCAAACTCGACCTGACCTCGCGCGTGCAACTCGTTCGCGAAGCAGCGCGTCATGCCTGACGCCTAATGCGGCAGAACCGCCCGCCGACGCCGCACCGTAGGAATTGCAGCACTGCGTGAGACAAACCGCACTGCAGTCGCCGTGAGACACGTCGTAGACGTCCAGGTCAGCGGCACAAGCAATTACAGCCGAACGCGAGAACCTACACCACACACCAAGCAGCAGCAGCGCGGTGACCTTGGCCGTCGATGCCGGCAACGGCATGGCCGGTTGTAGACATCCCAGGGGCGTAACTCGTCAAGCAGCTTCAGTGGTTTGGCGGTGTGCCCAAGCGGTGGTCTCGCTGTAGGCGGCGTGGTGGCGAAGGCAGCCGTGCAGGATGCCGACGAGTCGGTTGCCTAGGGCGCGTAGGGCTTGGTGGTGAAGATCGCCGGCGGCGCGGTGCTGGTCGTAGAAGGCCCGGGCCCCCGGGCTGTTGGTGAGCGCGCAGAGGGCCCATTGGTCGATGGCGTCATAGAGGCGGCGGTTGCGGACGTGGCGGCCAGTACGGCGTGTTTCTTGCCCGACGCGACGGTTAGGGGTGATGTTCCGGCGTAGTTTTTGCGAGACTTGGCGGTGGTGTAGCGGTCGGGGTCGTCCCCGAACTCACCGAGCACCCGGGCGCCGAGGATGACACCGAGTCCTGGCAGGGAGAGGTAGATGTCGGCGTCCGGGTGTGTCTCAAAATGTGTCGCCAGTTCAGCTTCGAGGTCGGCGATTTGGTGGTTCAGTTCGGTGATGATGCCGACCGCGGCGCGGGTGGTCGCGGCAAATGCGGCGGTGATCGCGGTAGGGGCGGCGAGGTGCTCGGTGCGCAGCGCTGCGGCGATCTCCTGAGCCCGGGTGTCGATGTTACGTTGTCGCCCAGCATGTTTGATGGCTGACCGGACCTTGGCCAGACTCAAACGGGCAGCCTCGGCAGGACTGGGAGCGCGACCCAGGACGGCCAGGGCATCGCGGTCTGCCAGGTTGTCGAACGCCTGCAACGCTGCTGGGTAGTACTCGCGCAGTGCCGAGCGCAGTGCGTTGGTGTGCCGGGTGCGGGCCCAGATCAGGTTCTGGTGTCCTCGGGCCAGGACCTTGATCGCCTCGGCCTGTGCAC
>Ga0193743_1000141_pt1 | contig 55820 bp, 47 predicted proteins | sample L2c2metaG_FD_143038 | JGI IMG/M metagenome (GOLD analysis project Ga0193743, IMG submission 143038) | Soil microbial communities from a riparian zone of the East river system, Colorado, United States - L2c2 | ecosystem: Environmental > Terrestrial > Soil > Riparian zone | place: USA: East River... | reverse complement strand
ACCTGGACATCGATGTCGAGGCCGGGCGCGCGATAGTCAGCGTGGACGGCGGCGAGGACCTCAGCCGACTCGTCGGAGAGCGGGGCGCTGGACTCGAGGCTCTCCAGGAGCTCACCCGGCTGGCTGTTCAGCAGAGCACCGGAACCCGGAGCCGGCTGATGCTGGACATCGCGGGGTGGCGGGTCGCTCGGCGTGCCGAGCTCGCCGAGTTGGGTCAGCAGACTGCCCAGGATGTTCTGGCGGCTGGCGAGCCGGTGCGCCTTCGGCCGATGACGCCGTTCGAGCGCAAGGTTGTGCACGATGCGGTGGCCGCGATTCGCGGTGTGTTCAGCGAGAGCGAGGGCGAAGACCCTCGGCGGCGTGTGGTCGTTTTTCCGCGCCCCTAGGTCGATTCGCGCGGTGATGTTTCACGTGAAACACGATGTGGTGCAGCGCCCGTCTGGTTCAGCGATTGGATTCGCGGGCCGGCGGGCGTTGCCACGTTTGGGGGTGGCGCCGGTGTGCGCTGATCGACGGGCTGCAGGCTCGGCATGACCAGAGCTCTGAGATCGGGTTCGCGGGGCGATGCCATGAGCGTGGTTTGTGTCGGGGTTGCCGGGGCCGTGGGTGGCTTGGGTGCCGCCAGCGTGGGACGGGCAGGTCGGCTCGGTGCGGGTCGGTTCGGTGCGCCGGAGGCTTCGGGTGGGAGCGGTGCGCCGGCGGCCTCGGGTGATCTCCCCGGCCGTCGCCACAATTGCGGGCGCACCGCGAGCTCGGGCGAGTGTCGGGTTGCGGGCGGGACGGGGACGTGGAGTTCGAGCGCCGGCTCCGAGCCGCGCAATCTGGTGGGCTCAGTCAGTCCGGCGAGATCGAGTGCGCGCGGCCCGGTCAACTCAGGCCGGCTAGCCAGCTCGAGCTATGCGGGCGGCTCGGGCGGTGTGGCTGGCTTGGGGGGCGCGGTGAGTTCAGCCGGCGCGGCCAGCTCGGCTGGCGCGGTGAGTTCAGCCGGCGCGGCGAACTGGGCCGGGACGGTGAGCTCAGCGGGGGCGGCCAGCTCGGCTGGGACGGTGAGCTCAGCCGAGGCGGCCAGCTCGGGCGGCACCGCCGGCTCCGTCAACTCGGGTGGTGCGGCCGCTTCGGGTGCCGGTGGCTCCGGCGGCGCGGCCAACGCTGGGACGGTGACGTCACTTGGTGCGGCCACCTCGGGCGGCTCGGTCAGTCCGGCCATCTCGGGTGGCCCGGCGAGCGTGCACGGTCTGGTCGGTCCGGTCGGCCTGGGTGGCGCGGCCGCTTCGGGTGGCTCGGCCAACTTGAGCGGCTCGGTTAGTACGGGAAGATCGGGGAGCTCAGCCGGCTCCGTCGATCCCGCCAGCCCAATCCGGCCGGTCGATTTGGTCGGCAGGCCTGGTCCGGTCACCCCGCGCAGCCAGGCGACGACGGTCGGCGCGACCAGCTCGGGTAGTCCGGGCGGTGCAGTCAGCCCCGGCTCGCCCATCGCGGCTCGCTGCACCGGTGGGCCCAATCCCGCCAGCTCAGTTAGCACCGCCAAGTCTGGCGACGCGAGAAACCCGGGAAACGAGGCCAGCTCGGGAGAGGTGGCCAGTCTGGCCGGCTCGGTCGAAGGTGGCTCCGGAGACGCCGTCAACGCGGCCAGTCCGGCCATGCCGGCCAGCTGGGCTCCCCCGGCCGTTCCGGCCGACTCGCGCGGCGCGGGCAACTCAGCTGATCCGGTCGTCAGCTCAATCAACTCAGTCGAACCGATGAGCTCGGTGGATCGGCTCCGCCAGGCGGGCCTGGAGACCAGAATGGGTAACGAGGTCATCCCGGGAAACTTGACGGAGGCGGTCGACTTGGCGAGCCCGCACGACCGGCCATCTTCGTCGGCGCGGCCAAGCGCGCGAGCCCAGTGGGCGCGGCAGGTACGGCCACCTCGGCCGGCGTGGTCAGTTCGGCCGGCGTGGTCAGTTCGGCCGGCGTGGCCGGCTCGGCCGGCGTGGCCAACTTCGAGGACATGGCCAACTCGGACCCGGCCGGCCCGGCCAACTCGGACCCGGCCGGCCCGGCCAACTTGGGCGGCGCGGTGAGCCCGGTCAGGCCGCCTGGCTCGGCCAGCCCGGAACCGGTCGGTCCGGCCAGCTCATCTGGACCGGCCGTTCCGGGCGCAGATAACCCGGTAGGTGCCTGGGATCCGGCGACTCCGGCCGGCCCGGACGCAGTGAGTCCGGCCACCTCGGCCGGCCCGGACGCGATCGGTCCGGCCACCTCGGGCGGTGCCGGCGCCTCGGCCGGTCGCGGCGCGGTCGGTCCTGCCTCCTCGGCCAACGTGGACCCGCTCGGCTCGGCCAGCACGGTGGGCTCGGCCAGCACGGCCAGCACGGCGGGCTCGGCCAGCAGGGCGAGCACAGGCGGCGCGGACCTAGTCGGGCCGGCCATTTCGGGCAGCCCGGCCGCCTCGTCCGGCTCGGACTCGGTCGGTTCGGCCGCCTTGGCCGCCTTGGCCGCCTCGTCCGGCTCGGACTCGGGGGGTCTGGCCACCTCGGCCAGCCCGGAGCCGGTCACCCCGCCCGGGTCGGCCAATCCGGGCGCAGGGAATCCGGCCCGTTCCTGGGATCCGGCCGCCGCGGCCAGCCTGGAGCCGGCCGGCCCGGCCACCTCGGCCACGTCCGCCTCGGCTGCCTCCGGCAGGCCTACCCAAGGCGATCCGGCCGGTCCAGGGAATCCGACGAGCCCGTCCACCCCAGCCGTGTCAGCCAGCACCCACGGCTCGGGTATGGCGGACGATGCCCCGGACAACGACGAATCACTACTGGAGTCGGCCGGCGAACTGTTCGGCGACCGACTCCAGCTCGCCAACAGATACGCGGCTCTGCTGGCTGACACCGGCGTCACGCACGGGCTGATCGGGCCGAAAGAAGGCGACCGGGTGTGGAGTCGGCACATCCTGAACTGCGCGGTGCTCGCCGAACTGATCGAGCCGGGCGCTCGGGTGCTGGACATGGGATCGGGCGCCGGCTTGCCTGGGATCCCTCTCGCGTTGGCCCGGCCGGACTTGGAGATCGTGCTCCTCGAACCGTTGGCCCGCCGGGTGGACTGGCTGTGCAGCGTGCTGGACGAACTGGACCTACCGGTGACCGTCGTCCGAGGGCGCGCGGAGGAACGGATGGTGCGGCGGGAGTGGGGCGGCGCCGATGTGGTGACCGCGCGGGCGGTCGCTCCCCTCGCGCGGCTGGCCGGCTGGGCACTGCCGCTGCTGCGGACCGGCGGTCGCCTGCTTGCGATAAAAGGCTCGTCGGCGGCCGCCGAGGTGACACGCGATGGCGCGGCGGTGCATGGCTTTGGAGGCTCGCCCCCGCGCATGGTCCAATGCGGGGGCACGCACGTCGATCCGCCGACCACTGTGGTCGTCGTAGAACGGACGGCATCGCGGGGTCGCACCCCGGAGGCCCGACGAACAGGGGGACGGCAAAGATGAGCGTGTGGTTGCCGCCGGACGGCCAGCAAGAGTTCGGTGAGGGAATGGACGGCCGCCCCGACGGTCGTATCCACAACCGAACACGCGGTGTTTCACGTGAAACATTCGATCCCGCCGTCGCGGCGACCGAGCACAGCACTTCCCAGCAAGCCCGGCCACCGGCCGGTCCCCCCACACAATCGTCATCGGAGGAGTGGATGTGGACTCCCATCGCTGAGGAGGCAGAGCGAGCCGCCCGGGTGTTGCATCCGGACGGTCACATGATGCCGAGACCAGCGCACAGACGGATCCTGACCATCGCCAACCAGAAGGGTGGGGTCGGCAAGACGACCAGCGCGGTCAATCTCGCCGCCGCGCTCACCTCGTACGGCATGCGGGTGCTGGTCATCGACCTCGACCCGCAGGGCAACGCCAGCACCGCACTGGGCGTGGAACACACCAGCGGCACTCCCTCGGTGTACGAGTGCCTGCTCGGCGAGATCGCCCTGACCGACGCCGCCGTGCCCAGTACCCAGTCCCCCGACTTGATCTGTGTGCCGGCCACCATCGATCTGGCCGGCGCCGAGATTGAGTTGGTCAGCATGGTGGCCCGCGAGCAGCGGCTGAAGCAGGCACTGGATCCCCAGGTGTTGGATCAGCTTGACGTCGACTACGTGCTGGTGGACTGCCCGCCCTCGCTCGGGCTGCTTACGGTGAACGCGCTTGTCGCGACGTCCGAGGTGCTGATTCCGATCCAGTGCGAGTACTACGCCCTGGAGGGGCTCGGCCAGCTGCTGAACAACATCGAGCTGGTTCGCGCGCACCTGAACCGCCAGCTGCACGTCTCGACCATCCTGCTCACCATGTACGACGGCCGGACCAAGCTCGCCGACCAGGTCACCAATGAAGTCCGAAAGCACTTCGGCGAGCGGGTGTTGCGCACGGTCATTCCGCGCAGTGTGAAGGTCTCCGAAGCGCCTGGATTCGGGCAGACGGTGCTGGCCTACGACCCGGGTTCGCGTGGCGCCATGAGCTACATGGACGCCGCGCGCGAGATGGTCGTGGCGCAGTACGAGGCGGAGTCCGTCCGGTGAATACACGCAAGGGTGGCTTGGGGCGTGGTCTGGCGGCGTTGATCCCGACGGCGCCAGACCAGGCTGACGGGTGGACGTCCTCGCCTGTGGACACCGGTCAGACCGGGCAGGCCCGCGGCACAGCGAGCGCCGTGGACGGTTCGGCGGCCGATGGGTCAGCGGTCGGCGGGTCAGTCGCCGGAGCTAGCTACCGCGAACTGCTCACCGCGTCGATCGCACCGAACCCCCAGCAGCCTCGTCGAGCCTTCGATGAGGAGGCGTTGGCCGAGCTGGCTCATTCCATCAAGGAGTTCGGCCTGCTGCAGCCGGTCGTCGTCCGTGAGGTCGGCCCGGACAGCTACCAGCTGATCATGGGCGAGCGCCGCTGGCGGGCTGCTCAGCAGGCGGGACTGGATCGGCTGCCGGCAATCGTGCGGCAGACCGAGGATGACGCGCTGCTTCGCGACGCGTTGCTCGAGAACATCCACCGCGTCCAGCTCAACCCGCTGGAAGAGGCGGCCGCCTACGAGCAGTTGCTCGCCGAGTTCGGCGTGACGCACGATCAGCTCGCCGACCGACTGGGCCGTAGCCGGCCGGTGATCACCAACATGATCCGGCTGCTGCGGCTGCCGGTTGCGGTACAGCGCAGGGTCGCGGCGGGGGTAATCTCCGCCGGCCATGCGCGTGCCCTGCTTGGCTTGGACGACGCCGCTCGGCAGGAAGAGTTGGCCACCCGGGTGGTCGCCGAGGGCATGTCGGTGCGAGCCACCGAGGAAGCGGTCACGCTGGCCAAGCGGGACCCGGAGCGCAACCGCCCCACCGCTGCCCCGCGCCGCGCCGAGCGGCCACCCGAGGTCGACCAGGTCGCCGACCGGCTGTCCGACACGTTCGATACCCGGGTCAAGGTTGAGCTGGGTCAGCGCAAGGGCAAGATCGTGGTGGAGTTCGGCTCGCTGGATGACCTTGAGCGCATCGTTGCGCTGATGGCACCGAACGACTGAGCGCGAAAGGCCGACGGATCCGGCCATTGGCGCCGGAATGAGGGGCGCGGCGGTCCGCGAGGCCGTCGAATGAATCGAGCCCTGATCGGCCCGCTCTCAATGCCATGATCGTTACCTAGGCCGAGGGTCGGCAGCCCGGCCGATAGTCGCTCAGCGGCCATCTCAGCGGGCTCCCTGAGGGCTCCTGTGGCCACCACTGACGGGCCCTGGCCAGAGAGGCCCGGCGAGGGGTCACTTTGCCGTCGCGGCACGCTCGTGGCGAAAATCCGCTCGAAGCGGCGCTGAACCGGTCCTGGGGACGTCAGCCGGGGCGGGCGATCGGCTCAGCCGCGCCGGATCGCCTCGTCGATCAGCCCACTGAACAGCTGGCCGAGATGCTCCCCGGCGGCGGCGGCCGCGGCGGGCAGCAGCGAGGTTTCGGTCAGCCCAGGGCTGACGCTCACCTCGAGCACGTGCACCGTGCCGTCTTCAGTGATGATCGCGTCGGTACGGGACAGGTCCCGCATCCCGAGCAGCCGGTGCGCATCCAGCGCGACCTGCTCGGCCGTCCGGCGCACCCGCTCGTCCAGCCGGGCCGGGCAGTGGAACGTGGTCGCGCCGGGGGTGTAGCGCGCGGTGTAGTCGTAGACGCCGCCCTTGGCGCACACCTCGACGACCGGCAGCGCCCGAGGTTCCGGGTCCGCGCACACCGAGATAGCCACCTCGGTACCGGCGATGTAGCGCTCGGCGAGCACGGCGTTGCCGTAGGCGAGGCAGTCGACCATGGCCGCCGGCAGGTCCTCGGCGGTGCGGACCACCTGGGTGCCCAGCGCCGAGCCGCCCTGATCTGGTTTGACCATCAACGGCAGGCCGAGCCGGGAGACCATGGCCTCCAGCACCGCGCGGGCGCCGAGCTCGCGGAATGTGGCGTGGGGCAGCACGACCCAGTCGGGCGTGGCCAGCCCGGCCCTGGCCAGCTCCGCCTTGGCCGTGGGCTTGTCCCAGGCCAGCCGGCAGGCTCGGGAGTCGGCGCCGACGAACGGCACGCCGAGCATCTCCAACACCGCCTGCACCGAGCCGTTCTCACCTTCGCCACCGTGTAGCGCGACAACCACCGCTTCCGGCCGCTCCGTGCGCAGCCGGTCGAGCAAGGTGGCGTCGGCGTCCCACTCGTACACCACGGTGCCGACGTCCCGCAGTTCAGCGGCCAGCCGCCGGCCCGAACGCAGGGAGACTTCCCGCTCGGCGGACAGGCCTCCGGCCAGCACAGCTACCGTTCGTTCACCCACCGGGCCATTCTCCCCCCGGTGGTTCGCGGAGCTCACTTGGTCTCGCCGACCGACGCTTCAGGTGGTGTCCGGCGAGGGCGATTGCGGGCCGCGCCGAGCCCCGCCGGCAGCCAACCGAGCGGCCGCTCGGTCAGGAGTGCCGAACGTGTGCAGCACGTCCAGTTCGGCGTTGAGCACGTCGGCCAGCCGACGGACTCCCTCGGTGATCCGCTCCGGGGTCGGGTAGCAGTAGGACAACCGCAGCTGCCGGCTGCCCAGCCCATCGGCGTAGAAGCCGGTCCCGGAGGCGTAGGCAACCCTGGCGCGCACCGCCCGAGGCAGCATCGCCTTGGTGTCCACGCCCTCCGGCACGGTGAGCCAGACGTAGAACCCGCCGTCCGGGTGCGTCCATCGGCAGCCGGCTGGGAGGTAGGTGCCCAGCGCGGACAGCATGGCGTCCCGCCGCTCCCGGTAGACCTCGCGGAAGGACTTGACCTGACCGCGCCAGTCGTGGCCGGCCAGGTACCGGGACACCATCATCTGGTTGAACGTGGGCGGGCACAGCGTGGCCGACTCGGCGGCGAGCACCAGCTTGTCCCGCACCGATGGCGGGGCCAGCGCCCAGCCGACGCGCAGGCCGGAGGCGAACGTCTTGGAGAACGACCCCAGGTAAATCACGTTGTCCGGATCGGTGGAACGCAGCGCCGGGTAGGTCTGGCCGTCAAACCCGAGCAGCCCGTACGGGTTGTCCTCCACCACCAGCACGTCGTGGCGCCGACACAGCTCGAGCACCTCCGCGCGGCGGGCGACGGCCAGGGTCACGCCGGCCGGGTTGTGGAAGTTCGGCACGGTGTAGAGGAACTTCGCCCGCCGGCCGGCCTCGGCGAGCCGATTCAGCGCCTCGGCCAGCGCGGCGGGCACGATGCCGTCGTCGTCCATCGCTACGTGCAACACCTGCGCCTGGTACGCGGCGAATGAGCCGAGCGCGCCGACGTAGGACGGCCCCTCGGCCAGCACGATGTCACCAGGGTCACAGAAGATCCTGGTCACCAGGTCCAGGGCCATCTGTGAGCCGACGGTCACCACCACGTCCTCGGCATGCGCCCGGATGCCCTCGGCGGCCATCACCTCGGTGATCTGTTCGCGCAGCAGCGGCACACCCTGGGCGGAGCCGTACTGCAGCGCGACCTGGCCGTCCTGGGCGATCAGCTTGGCGACCTCGGCGGCCAGGTCGTCCAGCGGCAGCGCGGCCAGGTTGGGCATGCCGCCGGCCAGCGAGACCACCTCCGGCCGGCTGGCCACCGCGAACAGCGCGCGGATCTCCGAGGCGGTCATGCCGTCGGTGCGGCGGGCGAAGCGGTCGGCGAGGTCCGGGACTCCTGCCGCTGCGCCTGGCTTAGGCACGGCGGGGCGGGACTCGGGGGCCGGCGAGGCGGCGGCCGAAGGGGGCACGCGGAGGCTCCGGGGTCGCGGTGGGCCGTACTCGGTCACCCTGGAGTGTAGGGGAGCCCCGATCGGGTCAACCCTTCGCCGATATTCACCGACCGGCCGCGGACCAGTGGGTTACCAACCCCTCCTGGATCGATCTATCCTCGGCGAAAGGGCGCTGGACACCGGCGTCTGGCGAGCCTTGGCCGGTCAACCGCCGCCGTGGAGGTCCGAAGCACGTGACGTCTGTGATCGGTATCACGCTCGACAACATCGACGAGCTGCCGAAGCGCTGTCGCCGCTGTGTTTTCTGGGAGCTTGCTCCGCACCTGGCTGAGCAGGCCGCCGAGTACGGGAACACCGAGCTGGAGAAGGAAGCCTGGCTGTCCAGCACGCTGCTGGAGTGGGGCTCCTGCGGCAAGATCGTCTACGTGGACCGGATGGCCGCCGGCTACGCGATGTACGCCCCGCCGGCCTCTGTGCCCAGGGTGGCGGCATTCCCCACCGGGCCGGTCGGGCACGACGCGGTGCTGCTCACCGCGGTGGCGGTGATTCCCGAGCTGGCCGGCGGCGGCATCGGTCGGATGCTGGTGCAGGCGGTGGCGAAAGATCTGACACGGCGCGGCGTGCGCGCCATCGAGGCTTTCGGCGACGCGAACCCCGGGCCGGACTCGCACTGCGTGGTACCGGCGGACTTCCTGCTCTCCGTGGGCTTCAAGACCGTGCGGGCGCACCACCGCTGGCCTCGGCTGCGGTTGGAGCTGCGCAGCGGGCTGTCCTGGAAGGAAGACGTGGAAGCCGCGCTGGAGCGGTTGCTCAACGAGATCACCATCCCGGCGCAGAACACCGGCCAGCTGCCGGCACTGGAGATGCCGAGAACGCCCGCGCCCGCCCAGAGCCGCTAACCGCCCAGAGCCGCTAACCGCCCGGAGCCGCTACCTGCCCGCCATCTGTCAGTACCGGAGGCGCGGCGCCGCTGGGCGCGGGTGTGCTGAAACGCGCGACACAGTGTGCTGAGAGCGCCGACTCGCGGGCAGTGGACGGCGGGGTGATGGGCGGGGGTTACTCGTTGGCGGCGCGGGCTAGTTCTCTGGCTAGGACGTCTTGGAAGGTGAATGTGCCGGTGGGCTGGTCGTCTTGACCGAGCAGGTAGAGGCGCTTGACCGCGACCAGGATGCCCTCGGCGACCACGTCCCGGAACACCGGGTCGAGCAGCTTGCGCCGGTCGCCCAGGTGGGTCAGGTAGCCGACCTCGATGCGCACCGCCGGCATCCGGGTCAGCCGGAGCATCTCCCAGGTGCGTGGCTGGATGCCGCAGTCCAGCATGCTGGTGCGGGCCACCAGCTCGCGGTGGATCAGCCCGGCGAGCGCCTCCCCGACCGTCGAGGTGGAGCCGTTCCCGGTGCCGAAGTGGAAGGTGGCCAGCCCCTGCGCGTGCATGCTGTGGTTGGCGTCGGTGTGCAGGGACAGCAGCAGGTCGGCGCCGGCCGCGTTGGCGAAGGCGGCGCGCTCGGGCTCCGGCGGACAGGAATGCTCGCCCCGGCAGAGCAGCGCTTCCATCCCGGTGGCCGCCATCCGACCCTCCAGCCGGCGGGCCAGGTCCCACATCAGGTCGGCCTCGGCCACATCGGCCACCATGACGCCGCGGTCCGGGCCGCCGTGGCCTGGGTCGATGACGATCCGCTTGCCGCGCAGCCGGGGGCCGGCCTTGCGCACCCGTTCCTGCTCGCGGAGCAGCCCTGGCCGACCGCCGGTTACCTTCCGGCCCAGCTGGCGCAGCGCGCGCAGGGTGGCCGGCCCGCAGATGCCGTCCTGGTTGAGCCCGTACTCACGCTGGAAGGCCCGCAGCGCCTTCTCCGTCTGGGCGTCGAACACCCCACCCGGCCGGCCCGTGTCGAAGCCCAGCTCGAGCAGCCGCTCCTGCAGGGTGAAGACGTCATCGCCGGCCATCGGTGCGGAAATCATCAGGCCCAGCATCCGGTCGCCCAGCTTCCACCGGGCCTCCCGAAGCGCCCGATAAGTAGCCGCGCCCACCACGCCGTCGGTAATCAGGCCTCGGCGCTGCTGGAACGCCCGCACGGCCCCCTCGACGGAGCTGTCGTACTGGTCGTCGGGGGCTCCGGCGGCGAGCGGGGGGAGCAACCCGAACTCGCGTAACGCGGCGCGCACTTCGGCGACGGCCGGACCGTTGTCCCCCGTGCGCAGTAGCTGCATGCACCCCTCGCTTGGTCAACGTTCCGCGCGCCGTTGCACGGCGCCCCGCTCTCGGGCCGTGATTATTGTGCCCTGACCGGCTGGAGAGCGCTGACGGCGCCCCCGGCACGGCCCGCGTCCTCCCCCAGACGGCCTAGTCAGCGGCCGGCTGGCGGGGTCAGGACAGCACGACGCCGGGCCGACTGGGAAAGTCGGCCCGGCGTCGAAATTCTGGCTTACAGGTAGTCGGCCAGGTCGTTGAGCAGCGCGGCCTTGGGCTTGGCGCCAACGATCTGTTTGACCGGCTTGCCGTCCTGAAAGACGATCATGGTCGGGATAGACATCACCTGGTAGTCCCGGGCGGTGCTCGGGTTCTGGTCGATGTCCAGCTTGGCCACAGTGATCTTTTCGGCGTTCTCGCCGGCGATCTCGTCGAGGACCGGGGCGACCATTTTGCAGGGGCCACACCAGGTGGCCCAGAAGTCCACCACGACGGTCTTGGAACTGTTCAAGACCTCCTGGCTGAACGTGTCGTCGGTCACTTTAACGGTATTGGCCATCGCTTCTCCTTTAGTTGATGCCTGGTTGTCTGGGTGGGTGGCGGTCAGCGGATAGCGGCGCCGACCTGCTCCGAAGCGGATCCGTAGCCGCCGCCGACCAGTTCGGGGTCCACCGGTTGCTCGGCCAGCCAGCGCTCGGCGTCGATGGCGGCCGCACACCCGGAACCGGCGGCGGTGACCGCCTGCCGGTAGGTGTGGTCCACCAGGTCGCCGGCGGCGAACACGCCGGGCAGCTCGGTGTACGTGCTGGGCGCCTTGGTGAGCAGGTAGCCGCCCTCGTCGGTGGCGAGCACGTCCTTCACCAGGTCACTGCGCGGATCGTGGCCGATAGCCACGAACATCGCGGTGACATCCAGCGTGGACTCCTCGCCGGTCACCGTGTCGCGCAGCCGCAGCCCGGCCACCGAGCCCTTGTCGGAGCTCAGCACCTCTTCGATCGCCACATTGGTCCGCCAACGGATCTTCGGGTCGTTCTTGGCCCGCTCCAGCATGATCCGGGAGGCACGGAACTCCTCGCGCCGGTGCACGATCGTCACGCTGCGGGCGAATCGGGTGAGGAAGGTGGCTTCCTCCATCGCCGAGTCGCCGCCGCCGACCACGGCGATGTCATGCTCGCGGAAGAAGAATCCGTCACAGGTGGCACAGGAGCTCACCCCGCGTCCGAGCAGCTCCTGCTCCCCCGGGACACCGAGGTAACGGGCCGCCGCGCCCATCGCCAGGATGACCGCCTTGGCCTGGTAGGTCTGCCCGTTGGCGGTGACCGTCTTGACCGGGCCGGCCAGGTCGACCGCCTCGACGTCCTCCGCGCGTAGCTCCGCACCGAATCGTTTGGCCTGCTCGCGCATCTGCTCCATCAGGTCCGGGCCCATGATGCCCCCGGAGAAGCCCGGATAGTTCTCCACCTCGGTGGTGGTCATCAGCGCACCACCGAACTGGGATCCTTCGAACACCAGCGGGTTCAGCTGCGCCCGCGCGGCATAGACCGCGGCCGTATAACCTGCCGGCCCCGATCCGATGATCACCACGTCCCGCACGTCGGTCGTCATCCACCCTGTCCGTTCGTCTCCGGCCGCCCCCGAGTACCCGGCGGCATCTGCCTGCACGCTCTTCAACGCGATCCTAGAAGGCGGCATTCCACCAGGTGACCCGCGTCGCCCTCGGGTCGCTGAGGAGGCGGAAAGGCAGACGAGGCGGGCGGCTCAGCGCCCGACCGGCAGGTCAGCGAGGACCTCCGCGCGGTCCGGCCCACAGTCCGGACTGACCACCAGCATGCGCAGCTGGCCGAGCACCTCGGTGGGCAGCACCAGCAGCACAGCGGGACGGCCTGACCAGTTGACCTGGCGGGCGCCGAGCACGCTGAGCCCGGTCGCCCCCGCCCTGGCCAGGCAGCCGGCCCGGCGGGCGGGGTCGGCCAGCGGTCCGTAGTCCTGGCCACCGACCGGGAGGTCCTTGCTGGTCAGCGCCTGGACGGTGGGTGCGCCAGGGGTGGCCGGAAAGGGGGCGTGCTCGGGCGGGACGGCTGGGCCGACCGCCACGCCGGGCAGGGCGAGCGCCACCACCGCCGCGGCCATTGCCAGCAGAGCGCCACCCCAGCGCACCGATCGTCGCCCCGCCAGCCGGCGCGCCCTGGGGCGCCAGCGCTGGTCGTCGGAACGGCGGCTCGGGTCGGTGGCCACCGGCATGGGCAACTCGTCCAGCGCGGCGTGCCAGCGGCGGACCAGGTGCGCGGGTGGCTCCGGCAGCTGGGCCACGGCCAGCAGCTGGCGGGTCTCCTCGAGCGCGGCAAGCAGCTCGGGGGTCAGGTCGTCCGAGGTCAGGCCTATCGAAGCCAGCTCGCCGCTGGTCAGGTTGGCCGGAGAGAGCTCGTCGTGTCGCACCGCGGCGTCCTGCTCGGCGGAGCGGGGGGTCAACTCGTTCACCGTTCCTCCGTCGCGGGTTGCAGCGGGCGGTCCGGGCTCAGGATCTGGCCCATCCGGATCCGGCCCCGGGCGCCCCGGCTCTTCACCGTGCCGACCGCTATCCCGAGCACCGCCGCGACCTCGCTGACCTGGTAGCCCATCTCCACCAACGTGAGCACGATTCGCTGCTCCCTCGGCAGCTCGGCCAACGCGGTGCGGACGTCCATCCGCAGCTCGTGATCGGCGATCGGGTTCCTCGGCGCGGGTAGCTGCTCCAGCACCTCGCCGGGGACCGGCTCGGCCGGCCGGGACCGGTTGTGTCGCTGCCGGTCGGTACAGATGTTCTTCAGGATCTGCACCAGCCAGCCGCGGATCGAGTCGTCCGCCCGGCAGCTGGCGGCGGCCTGGTACGCGCGGGTCAGCGTGTCCTGCACCGCCTCCTCGGCGTCCTCGCGGCAGTGCAGCCAGTACTGCGCAAAGTTCCACAGCAACGACTGGTAACGGCTGGTCAGCTCGTGGAACGCAGCCCGGTCACCGGCCAGGTGGGCGCGCAGCAACTCGGCGTCGGAACGGGTCACGGGTGTGACGCTAGGCAGCCGCCGGACCAGGAGGGGGCGGTTCCGGGCAACCCCTTCGCGATCGCGACCGGGTCATCCCCTGGAGAGGGCTCCTAGCCGGTGACCCGCTCGAAGCGCAGGTCGGAGATGACCGTGACGTTCTGGTCGTCGCCGCCGCCCAGTTTGGTGATCCACACCAGCACGTTCTGTACCGGCTGGCTGCCGCTCAGCGACACCGTGGTGCTGTTGCCCTGCAAGGTCGAGTTGCCGATCGGGATGGTCTGGCTGAAGGCCGCGTCCGGAGCCGGGGCGGACCGGATCTCGATCTGACTGCCCGCACTCGGCGAGCTGATGGTGAGGGTGGACAGCTGAACCGGAGCGGCAAAAGACACCATCACGCCGACGCCGGGCTTGAGCGCCGGGAACGGCCGCCGGTAGATGTAGGTACTCCAGTTGGACGTCGGATCGTCATCCACCATGCGTCCGACCCGGCCGGTGTTGTCCGGGTCCCCGGTGGGGTCGAACACCCGTATCGCCGCCGGATGCACGATCGCCTCCCGGCTGGCGTCGGCCGGGGCGTCCTGGTCGGCCGGCGCCGGTGCGTCAGGTGCCGGTGCGGCACCCCCCGGAGCCGCCGCGGCCGGGGCGGCGGTGGTCGGGCTCTCCACCGTGATCCGGGGCGCGGACGAACCGGTGAAGCCCAGCAGCGAGCCGAGCTGCACCGCCACGTAGGCGATCACCGCGATCATCCCGACGGCGAGGCCACCCATGCCGATGCTGAGCTTGCGCTTGCGATTCGGCTCCGGGGCGGGGGCCGAATCAACCCGCCACACCTCGTCCGGGTCCACCGGCGCGCCGTCGTCCGGCGGGGGCAGCAGCGCGGCCTCCTGCTCGGCTTCCAGCAGCTCGGCGACCACCTTGTGCACGCCGGCGGCGGTGAGCACCTGACCGTGTGGAGCTCCAGCCCCCAGCGCGCCCATGGCCAGCGCGGAGACCTCGACAGTCACGCCGGGTCGAACCAAACCGGGCGAGGCCACCACGCCCCGAGCATCGCGGGGCGCCGCGGTCAGGCCGGCCAGCTCGGCGTCCGTGCCGGACAGCGGCCAGCGGGCGGTGAGCAGCGCATACAGCAGCGCACCCAGCCCGCGCACGTCATCGGCCGGGGCGACGTCCGGATGCGGCAGCGCGAAGGCCAGCCGGGCGCGGCCCTCGGGGGTGATCCGCACCCGTTGTGGGTGGGCGCAGCCCAGTACCAGGCCCTGCCGGTGTGCCGCCTCGGCGGCCTGGGCGAGCGGGTCGAGCATGCCGAGCACCACACCGGTGCGCAGTGGGCCGGCGGCGACCGCCTCGGCCAGGCTCCGGCCGGGCACCCACTCGGTGACCGCGAGGCCCAGCACGTCCTCCGGGAGGCCGCCGTGATCGTTGCGCATCACGTCGAGCAGGCGAGCGCATCCGATGTGTTCGAACCGGCCCCAGCGCAGCGCGCGGCTGATCATCTCGGCGGCCTGCGCGGCCTGGCCGGACTCGCCGGTCTCCAGCAGCAGGGTGAGCGAAACGTCGCGTTCCAGCACGGTGTCCCTGGCCCGCCAGAACTCGGCGTGCACCGACTTGTCCGCGCCGGCCTGGGCCAACAGCCGGTACCGGTCCGCGATGACTGTGCCGGCGGAACGGACGGCCGGGCGGGGCGCCCTCGGTGCGGGCGCCTGCCATTCCGGGTTGGCCGGGGGGCTCATCGGGCCGGGCTTCGGTCGAGGACGGGGCGTCGGGCGGTGCATGGGCGCCTGAAGATCCTCGGCCGGGCCCGCGTCGACCGAAGATGACCCGTTCGCCTCGGGGTCGGCATCTTGCTCGGCAGCGGCGTTACCGCTGATTATCGCGGCTGAACGCTGTTCACCCTGCCCGCTCATTCTGGCTGACCCCCCTCCGTGGACTGTGACCACAACCCCGAGCAAGCCTACGTCAGGGGACCCCGATTCGAGCTGATTGCGGCACAGCCGAGACAAGAGCGTCACCTGGCTCTCAGCCTGATGTCAGACCTGGGCAATCGTTGCCCTAGCAGCGGGAAATCGTTGTCTCAACGCACCGTGACGGCCTTGCGCACGGTGCGTAGCAGCCCTACCGCCGGGCCAGTCGTCGCCAGACCGGGTCCAGCTCGGTCAGCCGCACTACCCGCATCGCCGCCACGGTGACCACCAGCGCGGTGACCGCGCCCGCGCCCAGCACGATCCAGGCCTGTGCCACCGTCCCCACCTGGCCAGCCAGCGGATCGCGTATCCACAGCACCAGGCCGGCCCCGGCCAGCCCGCCGAAGGTGGAGGCGACCGCCGTCTTGCCGAAGGTCACCGCGAGCGCGGAGCTGTCCAGCGGGCCGAGCCGGTGCCGCAGCCAGAGCTGGCCCAGCACCGCGCCGATCACGAACGAGGCGCTGTTCGCCACCGCCAGCCCGAGCACCACGTCACCGGGCGGCAGCAGCGCCGGGCAGGCCAACAGCATCGGGATCTTCACCAGCACCATGACCAGTTGGATGACTGTCGGGGTACGGGCGTCCTTCATCGCGTAGAAGACCCGCAGCTGCAGCATGCTCAGCGCGTAGGGCAGCAGGCCGAACGCGGAGACCGCCAGGGTGGCGCCGAGCCGACTGGCGCCCGCTTCGGAGGTGCGCCCCAGGCTGAACAGGGCCACCCCGATTGACGTACCGAACAACGTGATCAGCACGGTCACCGGGAGCAGCGTGAGGGTGGAGTAGCGGCTGCCCAGGGAGAGGTCCTTGACCACCTCGTCCAGCCGGCCGCTGGCCGCCGATCGGCTCATCCTGGGCAGCAACGCGGTGAGCAGGGAGACCCCGAGCACCCCGTAGGGCACCTGCAACAGCAGCCAAGCGTTCGCGTAGGTGGAGACGCTGCCCGCGAACGGCGCGGCCACCCGGGTGGTGACGATGTACCCGGCCTGCCCGATGAGCACGTAGCCGATCACCCATACGTACAGCCCGCCGGCCTCCAGCAGCCGCCGGTCCCAGCCCCACCTCGGTCGCCACCGGAAGCCGGCCTTGCGCATCCAGGGCACCAGCACCAGCGCCTGCACCGCGATGCCCAGCGTGGTGCCGAGGCCGAGTACCAACACCTTCGGGTCGTTGAGCGAGATCGGATTCAGGTTGATCTCGCCCGGCATCAGCAGGTAGATGCCGAGCACGCCGAGCATCACCACGTTGTTCAGCACCGGAGCCCAGGCGAACGGGGCGAACACCCCCCGGGTGTTCAGGATCGCTCCGAACAACGCACCCAGTCCGTAGAACACGATCTCCGGCAGCAGCAGCACGGCGAACGCGGTGGCTAGCTGCGGGTTGGCCGCACTGTGCGACTCGCCGCCCAGGTAGAGCCAGGTCAGCAGCGGCGCGGTGACGATGGCGAGCACGGTGGCCAGCACCAGCACGACCGCGGACACGGTGAGCAGCTTCTGGGTGTAGGCCTCGCCGCCGTCCCGATCCTCGCTCTGGGCGCGCACCAGCAACGGCACCATCACGCTGCTCAACACGCCGCCGAGCAGCAGCTCGTAGACGATGTTGGGCAGCGTGTTGGCCACTGTGTAGGAGTCGTTGAGCACCGAGAGGCCCAGCGCGGCGGCCAGCGCCAGCTGGCGGACGAACCCGGTGAGCCGGCTGACCAGGCTGGCGACCGCCATCGAGCCGCTGGCCCGCACCAGTGAGGGCTGCGGCGCGGACGGGGAGGAGCTCACGGACGAGGCACCCTCGGGTTGGTCGGGGTCGTCGCCGGGGCGCTGGGCGGGGTGGGCCTGGTCGGGCGGGTCGGCGGGGTGGCCGGCCGGTCGACCGGGCTCCGTGGGCCGGTGGGATTGGCCGTCGGGCTGATCGAATTGCCGGGTCGGATCGGGCCGACCGAACCGGCCGGCTTGCTCCTCCCGGTCGCGTTGCTCGCGGGGCCGGTCGGGTTGGCCGGGCGGGTCGGGTTGTTCTGGGCGGTGGGCTCCGGTTGATCGGCGGGCAGACCTCCGGCCTGGTTCCCCTGGCTGCCTGGTTGCCCGGTCGGCGGCTTGGTCCGGCCGCCGGGCGGCGTGCCGTTCGGCATCGGTCGGACCTGTGGGCCCGGCTGGCCAGGGCGGGCCGCTGGTCTGCCGACGGTCCGGCCGCCCGGTTGGGGCGCCCGGGGTTGGTTCAGTGGGGCCGTCGGTGGCAGCGGCGGGGGTGGCTGCGGGTAGCCCGGAGGTGGACTTGTCCGGCCCGGCATGTCGCCCGCTGGCGGAAACCGGGTGCCCGTGCCGCCGGTGGAGCTCGTGCCGCTGGTCCGGCTGACCCTGGGCGCCGGTTGGCCGGTCGAGCCCGTCTGGCCGGTCGAGCCCGTCTGGCCGGTCCGGGCCTGGCCCGCCCGGCTGCCTGGCCGCACCGGTTGTTTGTTCGGCCCTATCGCCCGGCTGCCCGGCGGTGTCGGCCGTCCGTCCGGGGGCGCCCGCGTCGCCGGCGGGCGCCTCGGCACCGCCCCGGCCGGCGGCCGAGACCGGTCCGGAATCGCCGAAGGGGCCGGGCCGGCTTCGGTCCGCCGGGTGCTTGCCGCGCCACGCAGCCGCCGCGCGATCCGTCGCACCGCGAGGATCACCAGCAGGAGGCCCGCCGTGCCCGTCAACCACAGGGTGATGGTGCCGTAAGCGGTTGAGCGCAAGAGCAGCCGGCTGGGTACGCCCAGTGGGCTGCCGGCCAGCGTGGTCAGCCGCGCCTCCACACTGAACTGTCCGGACCGGGTGAGCTGGGCGTTCACCCGCAGCTGCAGTCGGCCCATCGGGGGTATGCGCTGCTCCCCGATCGTCTCGGTGCGCAACCCCGGGGTATCGGACAGCGCGACCCGCACGCGCATGGCCACCGGCAGCCCGTTGGCCAGCGTGATCGGCAGCGGCGCTTCCTTGTCTCCCAGTGCGTAGGGGCTGGGCGGCTCGAGCACGCGTACCAGAGAGCGGAGTAGCGCGACCCGCGCGGTGATCACCGCGGTGGACAGGTCCGCCAGCTCGGGGTTGCCCCGCCATACCGCCGAGCCGGCGCGCAGCAGCCCCTCGGTGACCGGGTCGAACACCTGCGCCGGGGTGGCCCCGACGCCAGGCTCGGACTCCGCCGCGGAGCGCAGGTCGTTGGCCGCGTCGCGGTCGGTGCGCAGCTCGGCGGTGATGGTGCCGGGCACTTCCCGGGCGCCGGCCCGCAGCGGGTACACCAGGGTGGCGTTCGGCGGTTCGCCGTTCTGACCGGCGAGCGGTAGCGGCGCGGTGGCGCCGACGGCGGGTTGTGCGCCGGCCGGTGTCCCGGGCAGCGGGGTCGGGGTGAGCCGGCCGGCCGCGATCAGCGTGCCGATGGTGCCGAGTAGCGAGCCGGCGTCGGTCGCGGTGGTGTTCCACCGGTGTGGCGGCGCCACCAGCAGCGGGGTGGCCGTGGCCGCCGAGGACGACACCGTGCTGGGGCCGTTGAGCGCGCGGAAGGCGGTCGCCCCGATGGCGTCCTGATCGGCCAGCGGGATGCCGGTACCCGACGGGCTGGCGCTGGTGGAACCGGCCAGTGAGCCGAGGCCCCGGCTGGACGAGTCGGCTCCGACGTCCCCGGAGTACGCCCCCTTGGCGTTCTGGTCGGCGTCCTCGCCTCGGGCGGCCAGGGTGACCAGCGGGTCGGTCAGCAGCCCGGCGGCCTCGGCGCCGCCGGCGGGCAGCGCCACCAGGCCGCCGGTGGTACTCCGGCTGGACCTGCCGTTCACCGCCACCGCGTCGGCGGAGAGCACCACCTCCCGGCCGCCGCCGCGCACATAGTCGGTGAGCGAGCGCTCGTCGAGCAGGCCGTCCGCCGGCCAGGTGGTGTCCGTCCGCACCGGGGTGCGCAGGATGTCGGCGGTTATCCGGGCGCCGTCCCGGGTGGCGTAGCTGGCCAGGTCATCCAGTCCGGCTCGGGACAGCGCGACCAGGTCCGCGTCCGCGTAGGGCAACGCCACCACGCATCGGCCGGCGGCCACCGCGCGCAGCCGGTCCAGCCATCGCCCGGCCGCCGCCGCGCCGATCCCGTCGGTCTCCTGACCGTCCGGGGCGCGCACCCGGTAACCGCCGCTCATGTCCTGCACCGTGCGCAGCAGGTCCGGGTCCACCGCGAGGCAGATCGCGTCGCGTACCGGTGACCCCGCCGGGGCGCCCGTCTCCAGCGCGCTGAGCAGGCCGTCCAGCCGGCCGCCCTGGCTCAGCTCGGCGGCCAACTGATCGTCCCCGAGCAGTACCGGTTCGCCGGGGCCGGTGGGCAGCCGGCGCGGCTGGTCGGCCAGCGGGTAGAGCATGCTCACCGGGGTGGGGCCTCCGGTCGCATCCTCGACCGCCGGCTCCGCCGGCAGATCGGGCACCGAGGGCAGCCCGAGCACCGGCAACAGCATCCGCACCCCGGCCAGTCGCGCCTGGCCGCCGCTGTCCGGGATGCCGTTGACATTGATGAGTAGCTCGTAGACCCCGGCGCGCTGCAGCGCCAGCGAGCCGCCGGCGGAACCCCGCAGCGGCATGTTGAGCTGTACCGGCACCTGGCTCCCTGGCTCCAGGGTGTCGGTGACCTCTGAAAACGCCGGAGTCACCGCGTCGTTCGCCGCGTTGCCGGCCAGCGCCGTGCGTACATCGCCCTCGGTACGCAGCCGGTCGCCCCGCTGCGCGCGGATCTCCACGTCGCGCACCATCTGGTCGCCGGTGTTGACCAGCTCGCCGGTCAGGGTCAGCGTCGGTGGACCGGTGGAGGTCACCACCCGGGGGCTCATGCTGGCCACCCGCAGTTCCAACCGGGGCCCTCGGGATGGCGCCGCCGGAGCCGGGCGCGCGGCCTGACCGGGTGCCGCGGTCGGGGCGAGGGGGCGGTCAGCCGAGCCGGGCGCGGCGCTGGCCAGGCCGGGCAGCGCGCCGGCCACGCCCCAGAACATGGCCAGCGCCAGCACGGCCAGCGCGACCAGGTTGGCCGCGGGCCGACGCGGCCCCGCTGTCACGCTGATTCCTCCAGCATGGCGGTGGCCCGCCGGACGAGGCGACGCTCGTCGGCGTAGGCGAGCCGGGCTTCCAGCTCGTCCAGCGGGACCCAGGCCACCTCGGTGACCTCCACATCGGTGTCGGACAGCTCTCCGCCTGTCGCGCGCAGTAGGAAGTGGTGCACCGTCTTGTGCACCCTGCGGTCCTCGGCCACGAACCAGAAGTCGATGGTGCCCAGCGGCGCGAGAACCTGACCTATGATGCCGGTCTCCTCCTGCACCTCGCGGACGGCCGCCTGCTCCGGCGTCTCACCAGGCTCGATGTGCCCTTTCGGGAGCGACCAGAGCAGCCGCCCGCGCCGGTCCAACCGGCCGATCACAGCGGCGATGGACAGGGCGTGGTCGACCACCAGCCCACCCGCCGACGTCTCGTCGACGGTGCGCAATCTGCGCCGCCGATCTGGGCCGCGTCCGCGACGCCCATCCGAGCGACCGCGGGAAGGGGACATGCCGAGATGGTAACGACGTCACTAACATCACGTCCGGAGTACGACCGGTTCGGCGGCGGGTATGCGCGCGCACCGCGCGGGTGTGCATAGACTGGTTTGCCGTGCCAACTTCCGCCGCGTCTTATCCCGTGTCTCGAGAACTGCCCAGTCGAGCAGCCCACCGTCTCTCCCGGGCCAGGGAGAATGCGGTGGTGGAGTTGTTGCGGGTGGCGCCGCTGGCCGAGGAGCTGGCCGGGCGGTTTGCCGCCGAGGGTCATCGGCTGTACCTGGTCGGGGGCAGCGTGCGGGACGCGCTGCTCGGTCGGCTGGGCGACGGCGGCAACACCGATCTTGACTTCACCACGGACGCCACCCCGGACGTCGTGCAGCGGTTGCTGACCGGCTGGGCCGACCGACAGTGGGACACCGGCATCGCGTTCGGCACCATCGGCGCGATCCGCCGAGGCGTGCAGCTGGAGATCACCACGTTCCGGGCGGACAGCTACGACCGGCGGACCCGCAACCCCGAGGTGGTCTTCGGCGACACCGTGGAGGGTGACCTGTCCCGCCGGGACTTCACGGTGAACGCCATGGCCATCGAGCTGACCAGCCCGGACGGCCACCGGTTCGTGGATCCGCACGACGGGCTGGCCGCACTGGCCACCAGGACGCTGGACACCCCGGCCCGTCCCGAGGATTCGTTCGCCGACGACCCGCTGCGGATGTTGCGGGCCGCCCGGTTCGTGTCCCAGCTCGGGTTCCAGGTGACCCCCCGGGTGCGCGCCGCGATGACCGCGATGGCCGACCAGATCAACCGGATCACCGCCGAGCGGGTACAGGCCGAGCTCAGCAAGCTGATCACCGGGGCGCACCCGAGGGACGGCCTCGAGCTGCTGGTGGACACCGGGCTGGCCGAGCATGTGCTGCCCGAGGTGCCGGCGATGCGGCTGGCCACCGACGAGCACATGCAGCACAAGGACGTCTTCGAGCATTCGCTGGTGGTGATGGAGCAAGCCATCGAGCGCGAGAATGCCGGACCCGACCTGGTGCTCAGGCTGGCCGCGCTGCTGCACGACATCGGCAAGCCGCAGACCCGTCGACTGGAGCCGGACGGCCGGGTCAGCTTCCACCATCACGAGGTGATCGGGGCGAAGATGACCCGCGCCCGGTTGCGTGCGCTGCGCTACCCGAAGTCGGTGATCGACGACGTGTCCCGGCTGGTGTACCTGCACCTGCGGTTCCACGGCTACGGCACCGGGGAGTGGACCGACTCAGCGGTTCGCCGCTACGTCACCGACGCCGGGCCGCTGCTCGACCGGCTGCACCAGTTGGTCCGGTCCGACTGCACCACCCGCAACCGGCGCCGGGCGGCCGCGCTGCAGCGCAGCTACGACTCCTTGGAGGGGCGGATCGCGGCGCTGCGCGAGCAGGAGGAGCTGGACGCGATCCGGCCCGACCTGGACGGCAACGAGATCATGAAGGTGCTGGACGTCAAGCCCGGCCCGCTGGTCGGCAAGGCCTACAAGCACCTGCTCGCCGTGCGCATGGAGCAAGGCCCGCTCACCCACGACGAAGCGGTAGCCGAACTCCACCGCTGGGCCGCCACCCAAACCCCCTAAGTCGACGCCCCACCACACACCCCGTCCATTTCCCGCGAGTCGGGGTTCTCAGCACACTGTGTCGCGCGTTTCAGCACACCGAGTCGGGCTGTGCCGGGTACCTAGGCTCAGTTCGGTCCGGTCGGGCGGTGTGCTGAGACGCCCGACTCGATGTGCTGAGAGTCCCGACTCGCGGAAACGAGGGGGTGGGGTGCCCGTGGGGTGCGGGGGCGGCGTCGGCGGAGGAGTTCGTGGCCGACCAAGCCGAGGAGGTAGCAGGCGGCGGCTAGGACCAGGAGGAGCGGCGAGCGGCCGGTTGGTGGGGCGAGCAACGCGGCGGCCGCCACCGCGACCACGTAGCCGATGTTGAACACGGCGTCGTACAGGGCGAACACCCGACCCCGGGTGTCGTCGTCGACCTCACTCTGCACCGCGGAGTCGGCGCAGAGCTTCACGATCTGGCCCGCCCCGGTCAGCAGGAACGCCCCGATCAGCGCCATCTCCATGCGGATGTGCACGCTGAGCGCGAGCTGGGTCAGCGCGCCGAGTACCAGCGCCACCCGAATCGCGCCGGCCCGGCCCAGCCGCCGCACCAGCCATGGCGTGACCACCGCGGCCATGCCCAACCCGCCGGCGGCCACCGCGACCATCTCGCCGATTCCGCCCATTCCGGTGAGCAGCAGACCGTTCTGGGTGAACCCGTGTCGGAACAGCAGCAGCATCAGCAGTGTGGACACGCCGAACGCCAGCCGGTGGGCGACCAGCGCGGCGAACGAGGCCGAGGCGCTGGGTACCGCCGCGGTGGCCCGCGCCCCGTCGGCCAGCCCCCTGGCCACCGCGACCAGCGCGCGCTTCGCCTCCTTGGGCTCGTCCGGGCCGAGCAACCCGGGGCGGAACCCCATGGCCAGCAGCGCCGCGGTCAGCGCACCCAGCGAGGCGATCACGGTGACGGTGGCGCCGCCGGCGTTGTCCGGCCCGAACACCCCGCGCAGCGCGATGGCGCAGGCCCCGCCGACCGCGGCTACCGCGGCCCCGGCGGTGGCGGCCAGCACGTTCGACTCGACCAGGTGCTTCTCCTCGACCACGTGCGGCAGCGCGGCGGACAGCCCGGCCAGCACGAACCGTGTTACCCCGGTGACCGCGAGCGCGCCCAGGTAGAGCGGCGGACCACCCACCCCGGTGGCCACCAGGATGGCGACGACCACGGTGAGCACCGCGCGGACCAGGTTCGCCGCCCAGAGCACCCGGCGGCGATCCCACCGGTCCAGCAGCGCGCCGGCGAATGGACCGATGATCGAGTACGGCAGGAAGAGCACGGCCAGACCGATGGCCACCGCGATCGGGTCAGCCTCCCGCTCGGGGTTGAACAGCACCGCGCCACCGAGCGCGGCCTGAAACATCCCGTCGCCCCACTGCGCGGTGAACCGCACCGCCAGTAACCTGCGGAAACCCCGGGTGCTCAGCAATCCGCGCAGGCCAAGCCGATCTCCTCGCCCGGCTCCCTTGACGCGTTCGACTTCGTTGATGCCAGCTCCCACTGCCCGCTGTGTCGAACCCACGATGCCCAAGGCTAACCCCCCGCCGGTCGTGTCGTGTGGGTATTTGCGGGCGGTTCGGTCGTCGCACCGGTAGATACACAGTGTCCTGATCGCACGGCTGTCACCTCAGGGCGGAAGGATGCAACGATGAGAGACGTGGCGGCGTACGGGCGAGCGGAAGAGGACCGCGACGTTGAGCCCGGGACTCTGCTGGTGGCGGCCCCCGGGCTGCTGGACCCCAATTTTCGCCGCACAGTCGTGTACGTGATCGAGCATCGGGGCGAGGGAACGCTGGGTGTGGTGCTGAACCGCCCGAGCGACGTAGCGGTGCAGGAAGTGCTGCCGGCGTGGGCGCCGCACACCAGCCGGCCGAAGGCGGTTTTTGTGGGCGGCCCGGTGGACGCGAAGACCGCGCTCTGCCTGGCCGCGTTCCGCCCCGGGCACGACCCGGCCACCATCGGCGGGGTGGTCGCCGTGCGCGGGCCGGTGGCGCTGATCGACCTGGACTCGAATCCGGACGAGCTGGCCCCCCGGCTGCGGGGCCTGCGGGTGTTCGCCGGCTACGCCGGGTGGAACTCGGGGCAATTGGCCGGCGAGATCGGCCGCGGCGACTGGATCCTGGTGCCCGCGTTGCCGGATGACGTGCTCGCCTCGGGCAGCGGCGATCTGTGGGGGCGGGTGCTGCGCCGGCAGGGGATGCCGCTGGCGCTGTTGTCCACCTTTCCCTCCGACGTCGCGGCCAACTGACTCAGCGAGGGTTCAGCGGACGGCGAAGGCGCGCAGGAAGGTGTCCACTCCGGACTCGACCACCCGGTGCAGCGTGGCCTCGTCGATCCGGGCGCCCTGGCTGGACAGGATCATCAGCTCGTTGGAGACCAGCGCGAAGAAGTGCCGCGCGGCCACCTCGGGCGAGCTCAGCGCCAGCCGCCCGGCCCGCTCCATCGCGGCGAACCGCGCGGCGAGCAGGTCGAGCATCCGATCCAGCCCGGACGCCTGCGCCTCGGTGAGCAGCTCGGGGAACCGCACCGATTCGGCGGCCAGCAGCTGCCGCACGGCGACCGCCTGCCGGCAGGCGAGGCACTCCATCAGCCGGACGCCGGTCTCCGCCAGCGCGGTCCGCAGGTCGGGCGCGTCCGGGTGCAACTCGTGGACGGCGATCAGGCCGCGCGCGTTGATGTCGTCGGTGACCATCCCGAGGACCTCGCGCAGCAGCGTCTCCTTGTCCCCGAAGTGGTTGTAGATGGTTGGCTTGGCGACGCCCGCCTCGGCCGCCACGGTGTCCATCCCGGCCTGCTCGAACCCGACCCGGGCGAACACCGCCAGCGCCGCGTCCAGCACCGCGTTGCGCTTGTCGATCCGGCCGCGGACCTGCCGCTGAGCGCGCGCCGGAGCAGGGGAATTCACCTGGTCAGGCTAGCTCACCGAGGTGGCGAGGAGACCTCGCTGTCGGTGCCGGAGGACGTCTCGGAACAGCCATCCACCAGGCTGCACCCCGCGCAGGTGCCCGTGCACCCCTCGAAGCTCGGCACCGGAACCCGCCGCGCGGCCCGATCCCCCAGCACTCCGCCGGCCACGGTCAGGGCCAGCGCGCCGAGCCCGGCCAGCACCACCAGGGTCACCCGGACCGGGGCGCCGGAGGCGTGCTGGGCCAGCGCCGCCACCCCGCCGAGGACGGACACCACGGCGGCGGCCGAGGTCAGCGGTGCGCCGACCTGGTTGCCCACCGCGAAGGTCTCCTCGTCGCGCAGGGTGTTCACCGTGCGCACGCCGGCCCACCGGTTGCGCGGCAACCGCCGCCGCCAGCCGAGGACGCCGACTACCGCCAGCCCCAGCCCGCCGAGCACGAGCAGGCCGCCGACCACAGACAATGCCTGTTCAGCCACCTGGCCAGCCTAAGCTCCGGCCTCGTCGGGCCCCGGGCGGGTACACCGGCGGCCCCGAGCGGGTCCGGCGCGCCCTTTCTCGCGTCGGCGAGCTAGGCTCGTAGTCGTGCGAGCGGCCAACCTGCTCCTTAGAAAGCCGCGCTGAGCGCAATCGACGCCGGCGCGGCCGACCCCTCACGCCCCAGGCTGAGGGGTTCTTCCATGTAGGAGCCGCACGCCACGCCAACCAGGAGGACCGCAATCCCATGAGCACCGAAACCGACGCGTCGAGCGCGGCGGTCAGCGCCCGCGAGCCGGAAGACGCGCCGCCGTTCCGGTACACCGCCGCGCTGGCCGACCAGATCGAGCTGCGCTGGCAGGACTACTGGGAGTCTCACGGCACCTTCCACGCCGCCAACCCGGCCGGCCCGATGGCCGAACCGGAGCTGCTCGCCCAGCGCGGGGACAAGGTCTACCTGCTGGACATGTTCCCGTACCCGTCCGGGTCCGGGCTGCACGTGGGTCACCCGCTGGGTTTCATCGGCACCGACGTGCTGGGCCGCTATCTGCGGATGTCCGGGCGCAACGTGCTGCACCCGATGGGCTTCGACGCGTTCGGCCTGCCCGCCGAGCAGTACGCGGTGCAGACCGGCACGCACCCGCGCAAGACCACCGAGGACAACATCCAGCGCTACCGGGCGCAGCTGCGCCGCCTGGGCCTGGCGCACGACGACCGGCGAAGCCTGTCCACCACCGACGTCGGGTTCTACCGGTGGACGCAGTGGATCTTCCTGCAGATCTACAACTCCTGGTACGACGAGCGGATTCGCCAGGCCCGCCCGATCACCGAGCTGGAGGCCGAGTTCGCCGCCGGTGCCCGCCCGGTGCCCGCCGGCACGACGCCCTGGGCCGAGCGCGACGAGCCGGAGCGCCGGCAGCTGCTCGCCTCCTACCGGCTGGCCTACCTGTCCGAGGCGCCGGTCAACTGGTGTCCCGGCCTGGGCACGGTGCTGGCGAACGAGGAGGTCACCGCGGACGGGCGCAGCGAGCGGGGCAACTTCCCGGTGTTCCGCCGCAACCTGAAGCAGTGGATGATGCGGATCACCGCGTACGCCGACCGGCTGATCGAGGACCTGGATCGGCTGGACTGGCCGGACTCGGTCAAGTCCATGCAGCGTAACTGGATCGGCCGCTCCGAGGGCGCCCAGGTCCGCTTCCCGATCGTGGGCGGCCCCGGCGAGATCGAGGTGTTCACCACCCGCCCGGACACCCTGTTCGGCGCGACCTACATGGTGCTGGCCCCGGAGCACCCGCTGGTCGAGATGCTGACCCCTGCGAGCTGGCCGGACGGCACCGACCCGCGCTGGACCGCTGCTGCGGCCACCCCGGCCGAGGCGGTCGCCGGCTACCGGGTGACTGCGTCGCGCAAGTCTGAGCTGGACCGCCAGGAGAACAAGGACAAGACCGGCGTGTTCACCGGCGGGTACGCCCGCAACCCGGTGAACGGCGCGATCATCCCGGTGTTCGTCGCCGACTACGTGCTGATGGGCTACGGCACCGGCGCGATCATGGCGGTGCCCGGCCAGGACCAGCGGGACTGGGACTTCGCCACCGCGTTCGGCCTGCCGATCATCCGCACGGTGCAGCCTGCCGACGGGTTCGACGGTGAGGCCTACGTCGGGGCCGGCCCGGCGATCAACTCGGCGAACGACGAGATCAGCCTGAACGGGCTTGAGGTCGACGAGGCCAAGCGGCTGATCATCGATTGGCTGGCCGCCAGGGGGGCGGGCGAGTCGGTGGTGCAGTACAAGCTGCGCGACTGGCTGTTCTCCCGGCAGCGGTACTGGGGCGAGCCGTTCCCCATCGTGCACGACGAGTACGGCCCGCTCCCGCTGCCCGACGACCAGCTGCCGGTAGTGCTGCCGGAGATCGACGACTACTCGCCGCGCAGCTACGACCCGGATGCGGCGGACACCGAGCCGGAGCCGCCGCTGTCCCGGGCCACCGAGTGGGTCAACGTCGACCTGGACCTGGGCGACGCGGACGGCAACAAGGGCGTCAAGCAGTACCGCCGGGAGACCAACACCATGCCGCAGTGGGCCGGCTCCTGCTGGTACTACCTGCGCTACCTGGACCCGACGAACGACAAGCAGTTCGTCGACCCCGAGGTGGAGCGCTACTGGATCGGCAAGGACCCGGCCAGGTACGGGCCGGCCGACCCGGGCGGGGTGGACCTGTACGTCGGTGGCGTGGAGCACGCGGTGCTGCACCTGCTGTACTCCCGGTTCTGGCACAAGGTGCTGTTCGACCTCGGTCACGTCAGCTCCGAGGAGCCGTTCCGCCGGCTGCTCAACCAGGGCTACATCCAGGCCTACGCCTACGTCGACGCGCGCGGCAGCTACGTGCCGGCCGAGGAGATCGTGGAGTCGGTCCGCGAGGACGGCACGGTTGGTTTCACGTGGAACGGTGCCCCGGTGCGCCGCGAGTACGGGAAGATGGGCAAGTCGCTGCGCAACGTGGTGACCCCGGACGACATGTGCGAGCGGTACGGCGCGGACACGTTCCGGCTGTACGAGATGTCCACCGGTCCGTTGGAGGTTTCCCGGCCGTGGTCGACCCGGGATGTGGTCGGCTCGTACCGGTTCCTGCAGCGGTTGTGGCGCAACCTGGTCGACGAGCGGACCGGGGCGGTAGCGGTGGCGGACACCGAGCCGGCCGAGGAGACGCTGCGGCTGCTGCACCGCACCATCGACGGCATCCACACCGACTACTCCGCACTGCACTACAACACGGCGGCCGCCAAGCTGATCGAGCTGAACAACCACCTGACCAAGGACTACGGTCCCGGATCGGTGCCCCGGTCGGTGGCCGAGCCGCTGGTGCTCTTGCTGGCGCCGCTGTGCCCACACATCGCCGAGGAGCTGTGGTCGCTGCTCGGGCATGACCAGACCCTGGCCTACGCCCCGTTCCCGGTGGCCGACGAGCGCTACCTGGTCGCGGACAGCGTGGAGTACCCGATCCAGGTCAACGGCAAGGTGCGTTCGCGGATCACCGTGCCGGCGGACGCGGACACCGCCGCCGTGCAGGCCGCCGCGCTGGCCGACGAGAAGATCGTCGCGCTGGTCGGCGACGGCGCGCCGAGGAAGGTCATCGTGGTGCCCGGCCGACTGGTCAACGTGGTGCTCTGAGTCAACGTGGTGCTCTGAGCCGGGCGGCTTCGCGCTCGGCGGCCGGGTTGAGTTCGAGCCCCCGGGACCCGCCGAGCTTGCGCTCGAGGTGCTCGGCGACGGTGACCGGCTGATAGGGCGAGGGCCGCTCGGGGGTGGCGCAGCCGGGCAGGGTGGCGATCACCGCGTCGTAGTTGCCGTCGTGGAAGTAGGCGGCCGAGCGGCGCCGGTACACCCGGCCCTGGTCGTCCACCGGGGCGAGCACCCGGTGCATCGTGGAGATCCACCGGTCGTTGGTCCAGCGCGCCAACAGGTCACCCAGGTTGATCAGCAGCGCGCCCGGGGCGGGAACCACGTGGTGCCAGCGTCCCTCGGTGTCCAGGATCTGTAGTCCCGGCACCGGGTCGGCCCAGAGCACCGTGACGATCCCGTAGTCGGTGTGTGCGCCCATGCCGAGTTGGTCGGGTTCCACCCGGGCGTCGTCCGGGGGCAGTTGGTAGTTGTTCATCCGGAGCACGTCCATGGAGTGGTCCTGGTAGCCGGTGAAGAACGCCGGCGGGAGCCCGAGCGCGACCGCGAAGATCTCCGTCATCGTCCTGGCCAGTGTTCCCGCCGCGGTGAACCAGCTGGTGACGCCCTCGCGGATGCGAGCGTCCGACGGCCACAGGTTGGTCGCGTAGTGCTCGCCAGGCAGGTTGAGGCCGGGATAGTCGCCGGCCTCGGTGCCCACGTTGAACGCCTCGAACAGGTCGTCCGGTGAGTAGATCCCCAGGCTGTGGCTCAGCCGCTCGGTCTTCGGCGCGGTGTAGCCGCGGTTCACCGCGGTGGAGCCGGGGCGGCAGGCCAGTTTCTCCGGCATCGGCAGCGCGAACAGGCTGTCCATCGCCTCGGTCAGCCCGTCTCGCACCCCGTTCGGGACGGCGTGCCCGGTGATCTGCATGAAGCCGACGTCGGTGGCCGCCGAATCCACCGCCTGGGCGACGGCGGCCCGGTCGGCGGGGGTGCCGTCGCGGAACGCGGAGATGTCGATGACCGGGACGTCCAGGACGCCGCCGACCGAGCGGGCTGAGCTACTCATCGGATTGCTCCTTCGCGAGCGGATGCGCCCGGCGGGCCGCGGCGCGCCGCCGAAGGGGTCAGTAAGTCGGAACGAATATAGGTGTCAGTTATCGCCCCGTGCAATGCCGTGCCCGGCATCGGTGCGCCGGGCGGCGGCCGTTCAGGTCTGGACGGGCCGCCCCACCACCAGCAGCACCTGGACCGGCCGGTCGTTCACGAGCAGCCAGCGGTGCCGCACCAAACCCGGGTGATAGATCAGGTCCCGGGAGTGCAGCCGCCACGATCCGTGGCCCTCGAGCTCGACATCGAGGCTGCCCTGGACGACATACAGGGCCATCTCACCCTGCGACTCGAACCACTCCTCCAGGTACTGGCCGGGCTCGATCCGGTACTCGATGAGCTCCAGCATGCGGTCCGACTGGGACATCAGGATCCGCCCGCGCGCAGCCTCGACCCGCTCGGTGACCGGCAGGAACTGCCCTTCCGAGGCGCGCACGACGGTGACCGGGTCATGCGGCAAGGTGGGCAGCAGGTCGCCGGGAACCACCCCGAGGGCCGTCGCCAGGCGGTAGACGGTGGACATCGAAGGGGCGCTCACCCCGCGTTCCACCTGGCTCAGGAAGGGCTGGCTCACCCCCGCCGAGGCGGCCAGCGCGCGCATCGAGAGGCCGGCCTTCTCGCGCAGCGCCCGCACGGTCGCGCCGACAAGCTGGTTGAGCTGGTCATCGTCGCGGACGTCCATCTGACACCCCGGTCCGGAGCCTGAGCGCGAGCAGTGCAACCAGCCTAACCTTGACTGCTCCCACTTATCGACCTGGCCGGCCACCGACCCGGGCCCCGCTCAGGCGCCGATCGCGCCACCCTCCTTGACCACACAGACCACCGAGGGGCGCGGTTGGCTGGTCCCGCCGTCCGGCCAGTGTGAGCCGGGGCGGTCGGCGGAGGCATCGTCCAGCTCGCCCGGGTGCTGCACGGACACCAGCACGAAGTCGTCCGTGATCAGTGGACCACAGGTCTCCGCGCCGTTCGGCACGGTGAGGAACTGCTTGACGTGCCCGCGCTCCGGACCTTCCAGCGGCACCGCGAACAGCCCGTCGTTGGAGTTCAGCGCGTTGCCGTCGGTGGCGATCCACAGGTTGCCGTGCCGGTCGAAGTCCAGGTTGTCCGGGCAGGAGATCGGGCTCACCTGGGTCTTGTCGAAGCCGCCGAAGTAGGTGTCCGGCGCCGCCGGGTCGCCGCAGACCAGCAACAATGACCAGTCGAACGCGGTGCCGGTGGGGTTGTCGCCCTGTTCGGCGAGTTCCAGCACCTGCCCGTGCTTGTTGCCAACCCGGGGGTTGGCGGCGTCGGTGCCGGCTTTACCCGCGGCGCCCCGGTCGGTGTTGTTGGTCAGCGCCACGTACACCCGACCCGTGCGGGGGTGCGGCTGAACGTCCTCCGGGCGGTCCATCTTGGTGGGGCGCAGCGTGTCCGCGGCGAGCCGGGTGAACACCAGGACGTCTTCGGTGCTCATCCCGGGCACCTTGCTGGTGCCGTTCTCCACCAGCGGCAGCCAGGTGCCGGTGCCCCGGTACTCCCCGGTCCCGGTGAGGCTGGCGACGTAGAGCGTGCCGTTCTCCAGCAGCGTCTTGTTCGCCGCCCGGTTGTTCGGGTCGTACCGGTCGCGCGAGACGAACTTGTACAGGTAGTCGAAGCGCTCGTCGTCGCCCATGTAGGCCACCGCGCGCCCGTCCGGGGCCAGCCGGATGTTCGCGCCCTCGTGCTTGAACCGGCCCAGCGAGGTGTGCTTCACCGGGGTGGAGGTCGGGTCCAGCGGGTCGATCTCCACGATGTAGCCGTACCGGTTGACCTCGTTGGGTTCCTTGGACACATCCCAGCGCGGGTCGAACCGCTCCCACTTCGTCTCGGACTCGCCGGTGGTGATGCCGTAGCGCTTCAGCCGGGCCGCCGCGGCGGGATCGGTCACCGCCGCGGCGTTGGCGAAGTAGTTGTTGAAGTTCTCCTCGCCGGACAGCACGGTGCCCCACGGGGTGATCCCGCCCGCGCAGTTGCTGTGCATGCCGAGCACGGTGCGCCCATCCGGGTCAGCCGAGGTGCGCAGCGCCGCGGAGCCGGCGGCCGGCCCGGTCAGCCGGAACGGGGTGAGCGCGGTGATCCGCCGGTTCAGCGGGTCACCGGGCACCGCCTCGATCACGCCGGACGCCGCCTTGTGCACCACGACCACGCTGCCGCCGACCGCGTTCCAGCTGATCCGCACCTGCTCCTCGGTCGGATTGGCCTCGTCGTAGCCGGTGAACATGAACGTCGGCGAGACGTACTCGTGGTTGCTCCACATCGCCCAGCGGCTGTCCTGCAGCGGGACCAGGCCGCAGTAGTCGTTGTTGAAGCCGAACTGGCCGGCCTGGGCCGCCGCCGACTGCGCGGCGAAGTCGAACGCGGGCGCCCCAGGCAGGATCGGGTCGCCCCAGCGCAGTACCACCGACGAGGTGTAGCCGGGCGGCACGGTGACCGCGTCAGCGGTGTTGGGTGCGATCGGGGTGAAGTTGGTACCTGGCGCGGGTGGTGGTCCTCCGTTGCCGTTGCCGCCGCCGGCCGGGCCGCCCGACGGCCCGCCCGACGGGGCCTGGTCTGCGCAGGCGGCCAACGCCGCGCCGGCCGCCCCGACCAGGGTGAGCATCGCGCCGGCCCGCAGCGCGCCGCGACGCGACAGTGCCGAGGTTGGGGCCGAGCTGGGTGACTCCGCTGTCGGGGACGACACCAGCTCGGTGAACGTCGGGTTGTCGGTGGTGTTGGGCGCCGGGTGGGCGCACGCGGCACCGCAGCGGTAGCGGCAGGTGATAGCGGAGCGCCCGTGCTGATTCCGGACGAGCGGCAGCGTCGCGGGCGGTGTGGGATCGGGAACGAGCGGCACTGCGCCTCCGAGCGTGGTGGGCCAACGGCGCGAGCTAACCCGTACGTGGTGACCTCAGCAGAATCTCAGCGTGAACGGCGGGTGAACGACTTGACGTTAGTCGGTCACCCGCCGTGCGGCTCGGACGGTTCTCCCGTGCTCAGGCGATCCGGCGGGCGTTGTGGAACGGCATCCGGGCCAGCGGGCTGATCTTGACCACGTCGCCGGTCTCCGGAGAGTGCACCACCATGCCGTTGCCCACGTAGATACCCACGTGGCTGACCGGGCTGTAGAAGAACACCACGTCGCCCGGCTGCAGGTTGGCCCGGGACACCGGCTGGCCGATGCCACTCTGCGCCGAGCTGGTCCTCGGCAGGTTGATGCCGGCCTTCTTGAACGACCACAACACCAGGCCGGAGCAGTCGAAGCCGCGGGTGCTGGTGCCGCCCCAGACGTACGGGGTGCCCTTCACGCCCATTGCGGCGGCCAGTGCGACGGAGCCGCGGGACGGCGGCGCGATCTTGATCGGCGGTGCGGCGGGCACCGCGGCGGCCGGCGCGGCAGGTACCGAGGCGGCAGGGGCCGGCGCCTGTGCGCGCGCCGCCGAGGCGAGGGTGGCGTTCAGCAACGCCGGCCGGGTCGGCCAGAGCGGGCTGGAGGCGATGGTGGCCATGGAGATGGCCCGACTGGTCACCGGCAGGGTGCCGATGGGCGGCAGGGCACCGACCGGCAGTCCTCCGGTCGGAACGGTGGCGGGCGACGGCGCGGCGGCCGCCGCCAGTGGGGCGGGGAAGTGGGGGGTTGGCACGCTGAAGTGCCCGGTGGGGGCCAGGTGCCGTGCGGTTGTCGGGAGGTCGGCGGAGCCGGCGACGAACAGAGCGGTGGCGACTGTCGCGGTGGCGGCGGTTGCCTTGGCCAGGGCGCTGAACCTGAGGGGTGCCCGGTGGCCTAAGGCGATGGGGGCGGTTGCCCCGTTCCACAACGCATCGAAATGGTGCGGCACGTGCTACGAGCTCCTTTGTGGCGCCCGCCGATCGAGTCGCCGCCCCGGCTGCCTCCGGGCGCCGTTGCCCGGGGGTGATCGAGGCCGGCCGGTATCGCCAGTGGTGGGTAAGTGGCGAATCCGGTCGGGACTACTGACTGGTGTCCACCGCGTGGGGGCGGTCGACACGAGTCCGATCGACGGTGGCCCCCACGTGACCACCCGGGTCGGGTGGCGCGTAGCCGTTGGGGCCGCAAGGAAGCTACAAAGGGAATTCAAAGGTGACTATGATGCGGATCACATTCTGCCGATATAGTTTCGTGATCGAGCTCACTAAATCGTTCTCTAATCTTCCCGTTATCAAAACGTTTTCCGCGCCAACCGATCGTTATGGCCGCTATATCCCCTGTTCAAGGACGTGTGCTGCTCCATCCGGTCTAACACTTAGTTTGCTTATAAGAAGAAAACCGGGGAACTTTCACAATGGAAAGTTCCCCGGTTCCGAGATATGTCTACGCAGGTCAGAGCCTGAGAAGAACGCTACTCACCGCGAATGAAGGACTCCACCGCGTCACGCGCCACCGAGTCCGAGTACTGCTCCGGCGGCGACTTCATGAAGTAGCTGCTGGCGGATAGCACGGGCCCACCGATGCCTCGATCCAGGGCGATCTTGGCGGCCCGGACGGCGTCGATGATGATGCCGGCCGAGTTGGGCGAGTCCCAAACCTCGAGCTTGTACTCCAGGTTCAGCGGGACGTCCCCAAACGCCCGGCCCTCCAGCCGCACATAGGCCCACTTGCGGTCGTCCAGCCAGGACACGTAATCGGAAGGCCCGATGTGGATGTTTTCCTTGCCGATATCGGTGGAGAGCTGAGAAGTGACCGACTGCGTCTTGGAGACTTTCTTCGACTCCAACCGCTCGAGTTCTTTCATGTTCAGGAAGTCCATGTTGCCGCCGACGTTCAGCTGCATGGTGCGGTCCAGCGCAACGCCCCGGTCCTCGAACAGCTTGGCCAGCACCCGGTGGGTGATGGTCGCGCCGACCTGGGACTTGATGTCGTCGCCGATGATCGGCAGGCCGGCCGCGCGGAACTTCTCCGCCCACTCCGGGTTCGAGGCGATGAACACCGGCAGCGCGTTCACGAAAGCCACCCGGGCATCCAGCGCGCACTGCGCGTAGAAGCGATCGGCCGCCTCGCTGCCCACTGGGAGGTAGCTGACCAGCACGTCCACCCGAGCCTCGCGCAGCGCGGCGACCACGTCGACCGGCTCCTCGTCCGACTCGGTGATCGTCTCGCGGTAGAACCTGCCGAGTCCGTCGTGCGTCGGGCCGCGCTGCACGGTCACCCCGAGCGGCGGCACGTCGGCAATCTTGATGGTGTTGTTCTCCGAGGCGAAGATCGCCTCGGAGAGATCACGGCCGACCTTCTTGGCGTCCACGTCGAACGCCGCGACGAAGCGGACGTCGCGCACGTGGTAGCCGCCGAAGTCGACGTGCATCAGCCCGGGCACCCGGGCGGTGGGATCGGCATCGGCGTAGTACTGCACTCCCTGCACCAGCGACGCGGCGCAGTTGCCGACGCCGACAACGGCGACTCGAACCTCCTGGGCGGGTGACTTCACGACCGGGTCCTCCTCGTGCGGTTCATCTGGTTCATTTCAGGTCCTGTGGGGTATCGCGCTGTTCCGCCTGCTCATGGGCGATCAGCTCGTTGAGCCAGCGGACCTCCCGCTCACTGGCGTCCAGGCCCAACTGGTGGAGCTCCCGGGTGTACCGGTCGATCTGTTCACCGGCTCGGCCGAGCGTGGAGCGCAGCCCTTCTCGCCGCTCCTCGACCCGGCGTCGCCGGCCTTCCAAGATCCGCATCCGGGTGTCCGCCGGAGTACGGGAGAAGAACGTCAGGTGGATGCCGAAGCTGTCGTCCTCCCAGGTCTGCGGGCCGGCGTCGGCCAGCATTTCGACGAACCGTTCCTTGCCCTCGGCGGTGAGGCGGTAAACCCTGCGTCGGCTGCGCCGGGACCAGCCACTGGCCGGCTCGGTGCTTGGCTCGGTCTCCTCGACGATGAGGCCCTCGCGAACCAACCTGCGCAGCGCCGGGTACAGCGATCCGTAGGAGAACGCGCGGAACCCGCCGAGTCGGACGCCGAGCTGTTTGCGCAGCTCGTACCCGTGCATCGGGGCCTCGTAGAGCAGCCCGAGTACCGCGAAATCGAGCAAACCGCCCTCCTCTCGAGACTCCTGTGACGGTCCGGGTCTTCCCGGGCGATGGAGTACCCAACTGTATCGCTTCGATACATCAGGCGCCGAATTCTCGTGTCCCGAGTCACCTGAGGGGTTGCTGAACGCCCGGAAGCTGGCCTTGGCGCCGGGGAAGGCAGCGTTGGCGCCGGCCGGAAAACGCCCTCGGACCGGGCTTTCCCGGATTGCCGTGCGGTTGCCGTCCGGCCACGTTTTGGTCACCGTGGGATGCCCGGCGAGGAGGCGAAATCACCATCCGGAGAGGCCGCGTCAGGGCTTCCGCGTACCCTAGTCGGGTGCGGAACCCGCGACAGATCGTCGACTATGCGTTGCAGCGCCGGTCGCTGCTCGCCGACGTCTACGCCGGACGGGTCGGCGTCGCCTCGGTCTGCGACGCCAGTCCCTACCTACTGCGCGCGGCCCGATTCCACGGAGAGCCCTCCGAGGTGACCTGCCCGGTGTGCCGCAAGGAACGGCTCACCGAGGTCGCCTGGGTGTTCGGCGAAGGGCTCAAGCACGTATCCGGCTCGGCTCGCACCCCCGATGAGCTTGATCGCATGGCGGCCACCCACCCCGAGTTCTCGGTGTACGTGGTCGAGGTCTGCCGTACCTGCCACTGGAACCATCTGGTCCAGTCCTACGTACTGGGCACCCTCGGCGCTCCGGGCCCTGGGGCGCGACGAAGGACCGCCGCGGAGTGACCGGCCGCTACCGCCACTCGTTCGTGCGGCACGATAGACACCCAGCGCGACGAGCCGGCGAACCCCGAGCCGCCGGCCGCCGCTGAATGGAGCCGACGTGAACGACCAGCGCGATCCCCGAGGAGGTCGGGCCGAGCCGGCGAGCTGGTCCGTGCCGCCAGCGGGCCCGCCGGCGGCACCGCCGCCGCGCCAGCCGATGGCGCCCAGGCGCGGCGGACGAGTCGGCCCGCTGGGCTCCGGGGCCGTGGCACCGCAAGCCCGGGGCCCGGTCGGTGTGCCCCCCGCGGCCGCGCCGCCGCCGCCCGGAGCGGAGCCCGAGCTGCTGACCCACCTCGATGCCCCCGCCGCCCATGCCGTGGCGCGCGGACAGCGTCCCGGTCCGCCCCCGGCCCCGCCAGGCCGGCGGGTTCGGCCCACCCGGATCGAGCCCATCCCTCGGTCGCCGCGCGGCGCGGGTGGTCCGCCAGGACCCGTGCCACCCCGCCGAGGCGGGGGAGGGGGCGGCGGAGGCCCCCATGGCGGCGGCGCGCCGAAGCGTTCCGGCTGGGGCCGGTTCCGTCGCGTGCTGTTGGTGTTGGCCGGGCTGTTCGTGCTCGGCCCGATCGTGGCGTTCGCGATCGGCTGGCTGGTGTTCGCCCCGCCCACCCCGGACGACGTGGCGACCAGCCAGGTTGCGACCGTGAACTTCACCGACGGCTCCGAGCTGGCCAAGATCGTGCCGGGCGGCAGCGTGAACCGCACGAAGGTGAACCTGTCCCAGGTGCCGCAGTCGGTGCGCTACGCGGTGATGAGCGCGGAGGACCGGTCATTCCTGTCCAACCCCGGCTTCGACATCATGGGCATCGGCCGGGCGGTGTGGAACCAGCTCACCGGTGGCCGAGGCGGCGGCTCCACCATCACCCAGCAGTACATCAAGATCACCACGGGCCAGGACCAGTACTCGCTGTTCCGTAAGTACAAGGAGCTCGTGCTCGCCGCGAAGATCTCCAAGGAGTACTCCAAGGACCAGATCCTGGAGGACTACCTGAACACCATCTACCTGGGCCGGGGTGCCTACGGGATCCAGGCCGCGAGCCAGGCCTACTTCGGGGTCGACTCCGACCGGTTGAACTTCTCCCAGGGCGCCCTGCTCGCCGGGATGATCCAGTCGCCGTCCCGCTGGGATCCGGCGAAGAACCCGGCCAAGGCCACCGAGCGGTGGAACTTCGTGCTGGACGGCATGGTCACCCAGCACTGGTTGAGCGCGTCCGACCGGGCCGGCGCCCGGTTCCCGAACACCATCGCGCCCAAGCCGCCGGCCGGCGGCATCCCCACCGACGCCCGGGGCCACATCTACACGCAGATCAAGGCGGAGCTGGAAAGCAAGGGGATCAGCGAGCAGGAGCTCAACCAGGAAGGCCTGAAGATCACCACGACGATCGACCCGGCGCTGCAGAAGCAGGCCCAGGCGATCTCGGACAAGGTGATGCGGGCCCAACCGTCCAACCTGCGCACCGCGCTGGTCTCGATCGACCCGCGCACCGGCGGTGTGCTGGCCTACTACGGCGGGGACAACGGGGTCGGGCTGGACTACGCCCAGGTGCTCAAGCAGCCCGGTTCCTCGTTCAAGCCGTTCGTGATGGCCGCCGCGCTGGAGCAGAACCCGCCGATCGGGCTCGGCACCACCTACGACGGCTCCTCTCCGCAGACCATCGCCGGCCAGACGGTGGCCAACTCCGACGGGGACAGCTGCGACAACTGTGACCTGAAACAGGCCATGACGCAGTCCATCAACACGATCTTCTACCAGCTCGCGGTGCAGGTCGGGCCGGGTGCGGTGGCCCGCGCGGCGCACCAGGCGGGTATCCCCGACGAGCTGCTGCCCAGCCCCACCGCGGGCATCGCGCTGGGCGACAAGGAGGTCCACCCGGGAGACATGGCGGCCGCGTACAGCACGTTCGCCGACAACGGCGTCTACCATGCTCCGCACATGATCACCAAGGTGGAGACGGCGGATGGTCGGGTGCTCTACGACGGCGGCACCGACCCGGGTGAGCGGCGGATCGACCCGCAGGTGGCCCGCAACGTGACCGAGTCGATGATCGACGTGGCCCGGTCGTCGCGGATCGGGCTGTCCGACGGGCGTCCGGTGGCGACCAAGACCGGCACCACGCAGAGCCGGATCTCCGGGCAGAACAACGACGCATGGACGGTCGGCTACACCCCGTCCATCACCACGGCGGTCTGGGTCGGTACCGATGACAACTCGCCGATCAAGACCTCCGGCGGCAGCCCCATCTACGGCCGGATGGTGCCTGGCTCGATCTGGCAGCAGTTCATGAGCGCGGCGCTGCGCGGCAAGCCCAAGGAACAGTTCAGCAAGTTCGACCCGCTGGGCACGCCGCCGGGCGATGAGTTCACCGACGCGACCTCCAGCGAGGACCCGGACAGCGAGGACGGCGACAACAGCGACCGGCGCAACCGGGACGACCTGTTCGGTGGCCAGGACCCGTGTGACTTCGTGTCCTGTGATGACAACGGGAACCCGCTCGGCGGTCTGGGCGGCCGGCGGGGTAACCGCGACGGCAATGGCAACAACAACGACAACGGCGACAACTGACGACTGAGCAGTGGTGTCGAACGAGCCGCAACCGCCGGCGCGGGTAGCGCCCACCTGGACCGAGCCGTTGGCAATAACCGCCAGTGGGGTCATCGGTGGCCCGCTGGGCAGGCACGCGATGGTCGGCCGGTCGCGGTTCTGGACACCGCTGCGGGTGATCCTGCTGGCCGCGGTGCTGACGCTGTCACTGGGTTGGCTGGTCAAGGCGCCGTGCCTGCAGCAGCAACCCGGCCCGACCGGGCGGCTGGTGCTGGACTGGCAGGCCGACCGGCAGTACGTGGCAATGTGCTACACCGACATCGTCACGATGCCCGCCGAGGACCGGCTGACCAGCCACGAGCTGCCCTATCAAGCGCGCTGGAACGACCCGACGGCCCCGCCCGGCGACCAGCTGCGCTACATGGACTATCCAGTGGTCACCGCCTACTTCCTGTGGGCCGTGGCGAAGTCGACCATGTACTACCTGTCGGATCTCGCCGGCGGCGGCCTGCCCACCGGGTTGCCCGAGGTGGTCTTCTTCGACCTGGTGGCCGCCTGCTTCGCGGCGCTGTGGCTGGTGGTGGTGTGGACGGTACGCCGGCAGCGTCCTGAGCGACCGTGGGACGCGGTGCTGGTGGCGATCTCCCCGCTGGCCCTGTTGCACGTGTTCACCGGCACCGACGCGCTCGCGGTGGCCGGCTCGGCGGGCGCGCTGTTCGCGTTCTCCCGGGGCCGGTCGGTGCTGGCCGGGGTGCTCCTCGGGCTGGCCACCGGGGCCAAGCTGTACGCCGTGCTGCTGCTGTTGCCGCTGCTACTGGTGGGTCACCGCCGAGGGCAGCTCCGGCCGGCGCTGCACACGGCGATCGCCGCGGGGCTGACCTGGTTCGCGGTCAATGCCCCCTTCGCGGTGCTGTTCACCCCCGGCTGGCTGGAGCCCTTCCGGAACGGCATCCGGGGCGGTCCGGAGCCGGACTCGCTGTACTTCGCGCTGAGCTACTTCACCGGCTGGCTGGGGTTCGACGGTCCGTTGCCGCCGGGGCAGGCGCCGGTGCGGCTCAACCTGGTGGCCCTGGGGCTGTTCGTGCTGTGCTGCGTGGGGATCGGGCTGCTGGCCCGGCGGGCACCTCGGCCGCCCCGGGTGGCCAGCCTGTGTTTCCTGGTGGTGGCCGCCGCGCTGCTGCTGAACAAGTCCTGGAGTCCGCAGTTCTCGCTGTGGCTGGTGCCGCTGGCAGTGCTCGCGCTGCCCCGATGGCGGCTGCTGCTGGCCTGGATGACGGTGGATGCCCTGGTCTGGGTGCCCCGGATGTACTACTACCTCGGCGCCGACGAGAAGGGCCTGCCGCCGGACCCGTTCCTGGCGGTGGTGCTGCTGCGCGACGCGATGGTGGTGCTGCTGGCCGTACTGGTGATCCGCTCGGTGCTGCGCCCGGAGACGGATCCGGTCCGGGCGCTCGGCGCGGACGATCCGGACTGGGCGCGGCCGCGGCGCCGCGACGGCCCGGTGCGTCCCACCCCGGCCGCCGCCCCAGCAGCCGCCCGGACCAGCGCCTGAGCCCGGTCTCGCCGAAACTAGACGAGACGGTGCAGTCTTGTGAACGGATATGCTGCCGCGGTGTCCGAGCAGCAACCCGAGCGGGAACCAGAGCGGGAACCGGAGCCGGGGCGGAGACGGGAGCGGCGCCGGTCGCCGGTGAAGCGCCGCGCCATCCTGGACGCCGCCGTCGAGGTGTTCTGCGCCCAGGGCTACGCCAGGACCAGCGTGGATGCGATCGCGGCGGTGGCCGGGGTGGGCAAGCAGACCGTCTACGGGCACTTCGGCGACAAGGAGCGGTTGTTCCTGGCCGCGGTGGACCACGCCCGCGCCGGGTTCCTCCCGGACCGCACCGAGCTGATCCCCGACACCGGTGACCCGAGAGCCGACCTCACCGCGATCGGCCAGCGCATCCTGGAGACCGCGCTCCTCCCCGCCGTATCCGCGCTGCACCGGCTGACCATCGCCGAACTGCCGCACCACCCCGAGCTGCAACGGGCCTGGCGGGAGGGCACCGAACCGATCATGGACAGCGGGCTCGCCGGCTACCTGCGGGCCCGGCACGCCGCCGGTACCTTGTCCATCCCCGACCCGGTGGCGGCCGCCCGGCAGTTCGCCAACCAACTGATCACCGAGGCCAGGGTGGCCACCGCCTACGGCACCCAACCGCTCGCCGCGCCGCTGCGCCGGGACATCGCCGCCCGCGCGGCCGACCTGATCGTGCGCGCATACCGACCGGAAAACCCGTGAGTGGTATTGGTCGCTATAGCGACCAATACCACTCACAGGGTTACCAGATGTGGATGCGGTCCTTCGGGTCGCGGTACAGCTTGTTCCCGGGCTGGACGTTGAACGCCTGGTAGAACGCGTCCACGTTGATCACCACGCCGTTGGTGCGGAACATGCCGGGGCTGTGCGGGTCGTTGAACAGGCTGGTGCGCATCGTCTCGTCGCGCTCCTTGCTGCGCCACACCTGGCTGTAGCCGAGGAAGAAGCGCTGATCGCCGCTGAACCCGTCCAGCTCCGCGGCCGGGCGGCCGGCCAGCGAGGCCTGATACGCCCGGTGCGCGACGGTCAGCCCGGCCAGGTCCGCGATGTTCTCGCCGAGGGTGAGCGACCCGTTGACATGCATGCTGGGCAGCGGCGAGTAGCCGTTGTACTGCGCGACCAGCGCCTTGGTCTTCGCGGTGAACGCCTCCGCGTCCTTCGGCGCCATCCAGTCGCGCAGGTTGCCGTCGCCGTCGTAGCGCCGGCCCTGGTCGTCGAACCCGTGGCTGATCTCGTGCCCGATCACCGCGCCGATCGCCCCGTAGTTGACCGCGTCGTCGGCCGTCGGGTCGAAGAACGGTGGTTGCAGGATGGCGGCCGGGAAGACGATCTCGTTCATCGACGGGCTGTAGTAGGCGTTGACCGTCTGCGGGTTCATGAACCACTCGTCCCGGTCCACCGGCTTGCCCAGCTTGTCCACCGTGCGCTGGTGCTCCAGCTGCTCCGCGCGGTCAATATTGCCGATCAGGTCGTCCCGGGTGATCCGCAGCGAGCTGAAGTCCTTCCATTTACGCGGATAACCGATCTTCACCGACAGCTTGGCCAGCTTCTCCTTGGCGGCTGCCTTGGACGGCGCGCTCATCCAGTCCAACCTGTCGATCGAGCTCCGGTAAGCGGCCAGGATGTTCTGCACCAGCCCGTCGGCCCGCTGCTTGGCCTCCGGGGCGAAATACTTCTGCACGTACATCTGGCCGAGCGCGTCACCCATCGCATTGTTCACGGCGGTCACCGCGCGCCGCCAGCGTTCCTTGTTCTGCTGCCGGCCGCCGAGCACCTTGCCCACGAAGTCGAATCGGGCGTTCACGAAGTCGCTGCTCAGGTACGGCGAGTGGTCCTCGATCAGGTGCCAACGCAGGTACTGCTTCCAGGTCTCCAGTGGGACGGAGTTGAGCAGGCCAGCCAGGGTGCTGAAGAAACTGGGCTGCGCAATCACCATGTCCGGTTGGCTGATCCCGGCCCATGCCAGGTAGTTCGCCCAGTCCAACCCGGTGGCCCTGGTGGCTTCGGCCACGTTGAACTTGTTGTAGGTGGCCACCGCGTCTCGGCTGCGCACCCTGCTCCACTGGGCCTGGGCCAGCTTGATCTCCAGATCCAGGATGCGGCTGGCACTGCCGTCCGGGTCCGGCAGGCCGGCCAGGGTGAACATCTTTGCTATGTAGCCGCGGTACTGGGCTCGGACGCTCGTCGCCTTTGCGTCGCTGGACAGGTAGTAGTCCCGATCCGGCAGGGAGAGCCCGCTCTGGGACACCTCGGTGATGTAGCGCGTGGCGTCGTTGGCGTCATGGCGGACGCTGAGTCCGATCGGGTTGGACCCGTCGAAGCGCTGGATGCCGCCGAGGTGGCGGACCAGGTCGGCCGAGGTGTGCAGCTGGTCGACGGTGGTGAAATAGGGCGTCAGCGGGGCGCCCTTGAGCTGATCCAGACGCGCCGTGTCCATGAAGCTGGCATACAGGTCGGCGATCTTGCGCGGGTTGCCCTCGGCCGGCGCGGGACCGTCGCCCTCGGGCTGCCCGCCGGCCTGCTCGATCAGCGCGCGCTGGTCAGCCTCGGAGCGCTGGGAGAGCATGGAGAACGAGCCGTACTCGGACATGTCCGGCGGGATCTGGGTGTCGCGCAACCAGGCGCCGTTGGTGAACTGGAAGAGGTCGTCCTGGGCGTGCGAGGCGCGGTCGAACCCGGCCAGATCCAGCCCCGAGCGCGGGGCGGGCGGCGGGCCAGGGGGTGCCGGCGTGGCGCAGGCCGAGGTTGCCGCCACCGTCGCGAGCAGCAGAACCAGGACGAGCCGCCGGGTCAATCGCCGCAGCCGCATCGGTGGCTCCTCCCAAGTAGGAGCACCAAGAGTAGAAGCAGCACCGTTGCCACCTCCGTCCCACCCGCCCCGGGTCGCGGTGGCGGGCGGGATGGGGCACACGGTGGCACAGTGGGCGGGTGCCGCCCGTACTGACCGAGGAGTCCGTCCGCGCCGTGCTGGCCGGGTTCGACCGCCGCACCGCCGACCGCCCTGACCTGAGCGCCGCCGCCGTGGCGATCACCCTGGTCACCACCGGTCCGGACGCCGACCACGTGCAGGTACTGATCACCCGGCGGGCGCCCAAGTTGCGCACCCACTCCGGCCAATGGGCGTTGCCCGGTGGGCGGGTGGATGCCAGCGAGGCGGTGGTCGCCGCGGCGCGCCGTGAGCTGGCCGAGGAGTTGGGCCTTGAGCTGCCCGAGTCCTCCGTGCTCGGCCTGCTGGACGACTACCCGACCCGGTCCGGATTCGTGATCACCCCAGTGGTGCTGTGGGCCGGCCCGGTCAGCGCGGGGACGGCCGACCACCCGGCGCGGCCAGGGCAGCGGGCGCTGCGGCCCCGGCGCGGTGAGGTGGCCGCCGTGTACGGGATCCCGCTTGATCAGCTGGATGTGGAGCCGCTGTTCGTGAGCATCCCCGAGTCGGACGCGCCGGTGATCCGGCTGCCACTGATGGGTCGGTTCGTGCACGCGCCCACCGGCGCGGTGCTCTACCAGTTCCGGGAACTGGCCCTACACGGCCGGGCTACCCGGGTGGGACACCTCGAGCAGCCCGTCTTTGCCTGGCGCTGACCGGGCCGAGCCGCGGCGGCCCGAGCCGCCGCCCGGGCGCACCGGAAAAGTCGTCTCGGCCTTCAGGAACACGCCGAACAGCGCGATCAGCAGGGCCGCCCGGCCCCACACCCCGATCATCACCGCCTGCCCGGCCAGCCCGCTGAAGATGTCGAAACCGACTCCGGAGCGGACCGCGTAGAACCAGCGGAAGATGCCCAGTCCGATGGCCAGATCGGCGGCGAAGTAGGCCACGATCCAGCCCCAGCGGATGTTCAGCAGCACGAAGAAGGGCACCAGCCAGAGCGCGTACTGCGGTGAGTGCACCTTGTGCAGCAGCAGGAACCCCGCCAGCATCGCCGCGCTCACCTGCATCCACGGGTAGCTCTCGCCGGCGCCGCGACGTTTCTGGTAGCGCCGCCAGCCCAGCCAGACCGCGAGCGCGAAGGACAGCAGCACCAGTAACGGGGAGAGCCAGTCGACCAGGGATTGGAACGGCACATCGCTCGGCTCGGAGTACGGCCGGAAACCCCAGTACCAGATCGAGTTGGTGGTCCAGTCCACCTTGCGCAGCTCCTGGAAGGTGAACGAGGCCCGCCATCCCGGATAACCGAGCAGCGCGAACGGCAGGTTCACCACGATCACGGTGACCGCGCTGGCCGCGACCACCCGCAGCGCGCCCGCCCAGTCCAGCGTGCGGTCCCGCCGGCCCTCCTCGCCCCTGGTCAGCACGTACAGCGCCAGCGGCAGCACGAACGCGCCGGGATACAACTTGACCGCGAAGCCGACGCCCAGCAGCACGCCTGCCCAGCTGGCCCTACGCACCAGCTCGGCGCGCGCGATGGAACCGGCCCGCTCGGCGCCACCGGTCCGGCCGTGCACCACGACCACCGCTGCCACCGCGCAGGCCACCGCCGGCAGGTCCCAGTTATGGAACGCATAGAGCAGCAGTGGCGTGCCGATCGCCCAGAGCAGCGCCCGCCATCGGGACAGCCAACCCAACATCCAGCCGACCAGCAGCCCGAACGGCGCCAGCAGCAGCGCGCTGTCCCGCAGGAACTCCCCGTCGGTGTGCGCGAACAGCGCCCCCGCCCAGATCGCCAGCCCGGCCAGCACCGGGTACTCCACGGTGCCCCCGGTGAGCTCGCCGCTCGGGGTGATGCCGCCGTGCAGGTAGGGGAAGATGTGCTCGTTGATCCCCCGGCCCAGCCAGAGGTGCTGGATGTCGGTGTAGCAGAGATCGCGGTCGTGCCGGACGTCGTAGTTCGGCGCGGTGCGCCCGGAGGGCTCGAACTCCGGGCCCACGCACCGGGTCTTGTTCGCGTAGCTGAGCAGCATGGTCAGGCCGGTGAGCAGCACCAGCACGGCCAGCGCCGCCGGACCGAGCCGGCGCGCCGGGCTCACCCCCGCGGCGCCGTCGTCGCCTGACGTCATCCCAGCCGCTCGCGCAGGAACGCGATGTCGCTGGCCTGCCCCTCTGCCGGAGTCTCCACCACGACGGGCGCGCCGGCCGCCGCGCACACGGCGACCAGCTGGTCCGGGTCGATGGTGCCGCTGTCGATGTTGGCATGCCGGTCGCGCGCGGAGTTGAACTCGTCGCGGGAGTTGTTCAGGTGCACCAGGTCGATTCGGCCGGTGATCGCCTTCGCCCGGTCCACCACGTCCACCAGGTTCTCCCCGCCGGCGAACGCGTGGCAGGTGTCCAGGCAGAATCCCGCGTCGAACTCGCCGACCGCGTCCCACAGCCTGGCCAGCGCATCGAACCGCCGGGCCATCGCGTTGTCGCCGCCCGCGGTGTTCTCGATCAGGATCGGCACCGCGAAGCCGCCCTCGTCGGCCTGGCGGGCGAAGAACTTCCGCCAGTTCTGCACCCCCACGGCCGGGTCCTCGCCGGCGGTGACGTGGCCGCCGTGCACGATCAGCCCGGCCGCGCCGACCGTCGCCGCCGCTTCGGCGTGCTGGGTGACCAGCTTCCGCGACGGAATCCGGATCCGGTTGTTCGTCGATGCCAGATTCACCACGTACGGCGAATGCACAAACAGCGTGGCGTCCCCGGCTGATGCCGCCGCCCTGAGCTGTTCGGCCATCGGGTGGGCCGGCGGTTTTTTCCACCCCTGCGGATCCGCCAGGAAGAACTGGACCACCTCGGCCCCGCACTTCTCGGCCGAGGCCAGTGGGTCGATGTCCTCTCGCACGTGAGCCCCGATACGCATGGCAGTCAAGCCTACGCAGGCACCAGGAGGGTGCCCTCGACCGGCGCCGTCAGACTCATTGGTAACCTGTAGCGGCAGGCGCCCTCGGAAATTGTCGGCGCCTAGTGAGACCCTCCTGTCGCGGACGGACCGCGGCCGCCTTAGAGTCCATAGGAGGTTTGTGGTTCTCATGCGTAATTACGAGCTCATGGTCATCCTCGACCCCAATCTTGACGAGCGCACCATCACCCCGTCGCTGGAGACGTTCCTGCGGGTCATCCGCAACGACGGCGGCACGGTGGAGAAGGTCGACATCTGGGGCAAGCGCCGGATGGCCTACGAAATTCTCAAGCACGCCGAGGGCATCTACGCGGTGCTCGATGTGGTCTGCGAGGCGGCCACCGTGGCCGAGCTGGACCGTCAGCTCGGGCTGAACGAGTCGGTGCTGCGCACCAAGGTGATGCGGGTCGAGGCGCAGAAGCGGCAGAGCGCCGCTCGCGCCGCCGCGTCGGGTGGTGCCGCCGCGCCGGGTGGCCCCGCCGCGGTTGCCGCGGCGAGCACGCCCGCCGAGGCTCCGGCCGCCACCGAGACCCCGGCCGCCACCGAGGCGCCGGCCGCCACCGAGACCCCGGCGGTCAGCACGCCGGCCGCCAGCACGCCCGCCGCCGAGACCCCGGCCGCGAGCACTCCCGCCGCGAGCACGCCGGCCGCTCCCGCCGAGCCGGCCGCGACGCCGGCCGACTGAGGGCAGGGATCGGACATGGCAGGCGACACCGTCATCACCGTGATCGGCAACCTGACGGCCGATCCTGAACTGCGCTTCACCCCGTCCGGGGCGGCGGTGGCCAACTTCACGGTCGCCTCCACCCCGCGCAGCTTCGACAAGCAGTCGGGCGAGTGGAAGGACGGCGAGGCGCTGTTCCTGCGCTGCAACATCTGGCGGCAGGCCGCGGAGAACGTGGCCGAGACGCTCACCAGAGGTTCCCGGGTGATCGTGTCCGGGCGGCTCAAGCAGCGTTCGTACGAGACCCGCGAGGGCGAGAAGCGCACCGTGGTGGAGCTGGAGGTCGAGGAAGTCGGCCCCTCGCTGCGCTACGCCACGGCGAAGGTGAACAAGGTCAGCCGAGGCAGCGGCGGCGGTGGGTTCGGCGGCGGCGGCTCCGGTGGCCCCGGGGACGACCCGTGGGGATCGGCACCAGCCGCTGGCAGCGGTGGCAGCGGTGGCGGCGACGACGAGCCCCCGTTCTGACCTGACGCCCAACGCTCAGCACTGATTACCTGATCTTGGAGTAAATGCACCATGGCCAAGCCCATCCTGCGCAAGCCAAAGACGAAAGTTTGCGCCTTTTGCAAGGACAAGGTCCAGCAGATCGACTACAAGGACACCGGTCTGCTGCGGAAGTTCATCTCGGACCGAGGCAAGATCCGCGCCCGGCGGGTCAGCGGCAACTGCCGCCAGCACCAGCGCGACGTCGCGGTCGCGGTGAAAAACTCCCGCGAGGTGGCCTTGCTGCCGTACACCTCGATGGCCCGCTGAGTCCGGCTCGTCACCGCGTATCAATGGAGAGCATCTCGTGAAGCTGATCCTCACCGCCGACGTGTCGAACCTGGGTGCTCCTGGCGACATCGTCGAGGTCAAAGACGGCTACGGCCGTAACTACCTGCTGCCCCGCCAGCTGGCCATCCAGGCCACCCGGGGGGCGGAGAAGCAGGTCGCCGCGATTCGCAAGTCTCGCGAGACCAGGCAGATCCGCGACCTCGGGCACGCCAAGGAGGTGGCCGCCTCGCTCAAGGGGTTGCCGCCGGTCAAGCTGGCCGCCCGGGCCGCGTCCGGCAAGGGCCGCCTGTTCGGTTCGGTGACCGCGGCCGATGTGGTGGCCGCGCTGCGGGCCGCCGGTGGCCCCCAGCTGGACCGCCGCTCGGTGTCGTTGCCCAACCAGATCAAAACCGTCGGTCGGCACACCGTGTCGGTCCGGCTGCACCCGGAGGTCACCGCCGACATCGACCTGGAGGTCACCGCCGGCGAGTGATGGCCGGTCCGCCGAGGCGCCGCGTGCGCCGAGGAACGGCCGACCCCACGTATCTCCGATGCCCCCGTCGCCATTCTGGCGGCGGGGGCATCGGCGTGTCCGGTGTCGTAGGCGGCCCGAGCCGGGCTGTGTCCCAGGTCACTGGACCCTGTAGTAGGGTTACAGAGTGTGACGGGCGAATCAGGTGTCTCGGGTGCGGCTCGAGCCTTCAGAACCGTCCCGGACACGCCCGAAAACCGATTCCAGGGGGACACGCCGAGGCAATTTCGGGTGACTTGTCCCCATCGCAAGTAACCTATCTGACCTGCGACAACACCGAAACGGTGGCAAGTCTTCCCCAGGTTGTCCACAGTTGCCCCGGTTCTGTGCGGCAGCTGTCCCAAGTTGTCCCCAGGCGATCAACAGGGCTGTCAACAGAGCGTTTTGGATGACTCGCCGTTACCGGCCTAACCTGCCAGCTCCGGGCCGGACGGGGGTTGAGGTGGCCGGGCAGACGGCCGGTGTGGCCCGCTTCGGGGCCCTTCGGATTCCTGTCGGGGACAGCCGGTAAAACGATCACGGGGGAGGAAGGCAGCGCGATGGCGGTACCCGACGAACGGCCGCAAGCCCGGCCTCGTCATGTCCGGCCGGCGGATGAGCCGGGCCGGGAGCAGGGTGCCGAATTCAGCGCGGGTTTCGACCGTCAACCGCCGCAGGACCTGACCGCTGAGCAGTCGGTGCTGGGCGGCATGCTGCTGAGCAAGGACGCCATCGCCGACGTGGTGGAGGTGCTGCGCCCGGAGGACTTCTACCGCCCCGCGCACCAGACCGTCTACGACTGCATCCTGGATCTGTACGGGCGGGGTGAGCCGGCCGACCCGGTGACGGTGTCCGCCGAGTTGGAGCGGCGCGGCGAACTGGTCCGCCTCGGCGGCGCCCCGTACCTGCACACCCTGATCGCCACCGTGCCCACCGCGGCCAATGCCGCGTACTACGCCGAGATCGTGGCGGAGAAGGCGGTGCTGCGCCGGCTGGTCGAGGCTGGCACGCGGATCGTGCAGCTGGGTTACCACGGCGCGGAGGGCGCCGAGGTGGACGCGGTGGTGGATCGGGCCCAGGCCGCCATCTACGACGTCACCGACCGGCGCACCAGCGAGGACTATGTGGCTCTGGAGGAGCTGCTGCAGCCCACCATGGACGAGATCGATGCGATCGCGTCCCGGGGTGGGGTGTCGCTGGGGGTGCCCACCGGGTTTGTCGACCTGGATGCCTGTACCAACGGCCTGCACCCCGGGCAGATGATCGTGGTGGCCGCCCGACCCGGCCTTGGGAAGTCGACCCTGGGGTTGGACTTCGCCCGGTCCTGCTCGGTCAAGCACGGCATGACGAGTGCGTTCATGTCGCTGGAAATGAGCCGCACCGAGATCGTGATGCGGTTGCTGTCCGCCGAGGCGCGGATCCGGCTGACCGACATGCGCGGCGGGCGGATGAGCGATGACGACTGGACCCGGATGGCCAGGCGGATGAGCGAGATCAGCGAGGCGCCGCTGTTCATCGACGACAGCCCGAACCTGACCATGATGGAGATCCGGGCCAAGGCGCGGCGGCTGCGCCAGCGCAACGACCTGCGGCTGCTGGTGGTGGACTACCTGCAGCTGATGACCTCGGGGCGGCGGGTGGAGTCCCGCCAGCAGGAGGTCAGCGAGTTCTCCAGGCAGATCAAGCTGCTGGCCAAGGAGCTGGAGATCCCGGTGGTGGCGATCAGCCAGCTCAACCGAGGCCCCGAGCAGCGCACCGACAAGCGCCCGATGCTCTCGGACCTGCGGGAGTCCGGCTCGATCGAGCAGGACGCGGACATGGTGATCCTGCTGCACCGCCCAGACGCGTTCGAGCGGGACGACCCGAGGGCCGGCGAGGCGGACCTGATCCTGGCCAAACACCGAAACGGGCCCACCAACACCATCACCGTGGCGCACCAACTGCACTACAGCCGCTTCGCCGACCTCGCCCAGGGCTGAGTTCCCGCTGTATGGCGGACGTTCCGATGGCATCGGGGCCAGAAGTACTACTCGGTGACGGGCAGCACGTAGGTGGCGTTTCCTCCCGAAAGTCGGTCGTATCCGCAGGTCAACCGCTAGCGACGGGGTCAGTGGGACGGCGCAAAGTCACCGGAACCTCTGCCGACCGCGGACGAAACATGGCCGAGGTTTGCTGGGCGCACTCGGATGCGACCAGGAGGGACCGATGGTTGGCTTGTGCCCTGTCGACGGAGACCAGGCAACGCTCAAGGAGGCCTACGCCTGCTTCCCGAGTGGTGTCACCGCCGTGTGTGCCTACCGTGGCAACGCCCCGGTGGGCATCGCGGCCAGCTCGTTCACGGCGGTGTCTTTGGATCCACCGCTGGTCTCGCTCTGTGTGCAACACAGCTCCACTACCTGGCCGGCGCTCTCCAGCGGGCCGCGGCTGGGGGTGAGCGTGCTCGGCGAGACGCACGGCTCTCTCTGCCAGCAAATGTCCTCCCGTATTGGGGACCGCTTCGCCGGCGTCGGCTGGGAGCGCACCGATGCCGGCGCTGTGCTACTTCATGAGGCCGCCGCGTGGCTGGACTGTTCGGTGTACCAGGTGGTGCCGGCCGGAGACCACCTGCTCGTGCTGCTGCGGGTGCACGCCCTGCGGGTGCGGGGGGATGTGGCCCCGCTGGTGTTCCATGCCAGCAGGTTCCGACGGCTGGCTGCCTGATGTCGGATCGCGACAGCCCGGTGTTGGAAGCGCTGGCGGCGCTGCGCGCGGGGCGCCCCGCGGTGATCCTCGGCGGACGAGGGCCTTTCGGCACCGTGGTGCTGTCAGGCGGGTTGGCGACTCCGCACTGGACGTCGTGGATGATCCGTTATACCTCCGGTCTGTTGTGCGCGCCGATGCCGGCGGAGCGGGCGGATTCGCTGGACCTGCCGCCGATGGTCAGCCGAGGGCCGGATCGCGGCGCGGCCTTCGCGGTGGCGGTGGACGCCCGAGACGGGGTGAGTAGCTGATCCAGCTCCCCAGCGCCGCCCGGCTCGACGGGGCCTTGGCCAGGATCTGTGCCAGCGGAGGGGTCGTGGTCTACCTCCGCGGCGGCCGCACCGGAGACCGCCTCGATGCACCGGCCGCTCCTCCGTGTGATCATGGCGCCGCGGCGGCCATCCTGGTCGACCTCGGCATGACCACAATTCGCCTGCTATCGCGGACAGCAACCGGTGACGGCCTGCGGCCAGGCGGTATCACCGTGGTGGAGACGCGATATCCGGCGGCATCGACCTTTTCGGCATAGGAGCACCAGTGACCACCACCGTTGTTGTGGGCAACCCCAAACCGGCCTCCCGCACCCTGGACGCGGGCCGGCTGCTCGCCGAGGCGCTCACCGGCCGGCCCGCCGACCACGTCATCGACGTCATCACGCTTGGATCGGGCTTGCTCGCCTGGGGCGATGAGGCCGTGGCTGCCTCGGTCCGCGTGGTGCAGGAGTCCTCCCTGGTCGTGTTCGCCAGTCCGACCTTCAAGGCCACCTACACTGGCGTTCTCAAACTGTTCCTCGACCAGTTCGCGGGCGGGACCGGGTTGCGCGACGTGGTGTCGGTACCGCTGATGCTCGGCGCCGGGCCCGCGCATGCGATGGCAGCGGATCTGCTGCTCAAGCCGGTGCTCGCCGAGCTCGGCGGGACCTGTGCCCTGCCCGGGCTCTTCCTCCTCGACAGTACTTACGCCGAGGACGGGAAGATCGCGGAGTACGCCGAACGCTGGGCCGGGGTTGCCACCGCCCTAACTAAGGTGAGCTGAACTTCAGGTTGGCGAAGTCCACCGCGTTCTCAGAGCGATACGTGTAGCCGTGCACGGTGCTCCGGTAGGCCTGTGAGGGCTGCAGGTTCGCGATGAAGATTTCCGGCGCGGAGTTCAGCTCGATCGCCATAGCCTGGTTCCAGTAGTGGCCGGCCACCGCGTCGAGCGGGTCTGTCTGGGCAATGCCGGCGTTCACCGCGTCGTAGAAGGCCTGGTTCTCCCAGCGCGAGGGGTTCGCGGTGTTGTTGTGGGGCCGCCAGAAGATCGTCAGCGCGTAGGTCGGTGACTGGGTCTGCGAGCGGTTGCGGTACATCAGCGCCTGGAAACTCCCCAGCTGGCGGCCCTGCGCGAAGGCCGCCGCGGATTGCTGGACGACGTTGATGGTGATGCCGGCGGCGGCCGCATAGGACTTCATCAGCACCGCCGCGTCGATCAGATCCGGAACGGTATTGGCCACCGTCAGGTCGAACGTCAGCCCGTCGGGATGGCCGGCCTGGGCGAGGAGCTGCTTGGCCCTGTCCGGGTCGTACTGGTACACGGGCAGTCCGTCGGTGCTGTAGCCCTTGGTCCTCGGGTTGACACTGCCGACCATCCGGGTGGCCCGGTCGGCGTAGATCTGCTCGATGATCTGGTCATAAGGGACGGCCCAGGCCATCGCCTGGCGCGCCACCTCGTTGTCGAACGGCGGCTTGTTGGTCACCAGGGTTAGGTCGACGAACTCGATGGGGTTGTCCACCTCGGGCACCGTCACGCCGGGCACCGCGGCCAGTGGTTTCTGATCGATGGGCCGGATGCTCTCGGCCAGGTCGACGTCGCCCCGGATCAGCAGGCTGGCCCGGGTGCCCGCGTCCGGCACCACACGCAGCGTGATCGTCTTGATACTCGGCTCACCGAACACGAAGTGCGGGTTGGCAGACAGGACCATCTCCTGCCCCGGCGTCACCGACCTGATCGAGTAGGCGCCGAAACCCCAATCGGAATGCGTCTTGCTCCAGTTGATCGCATATGGGTCGTCTGGCGCGGCGTGTTGTTTGAGGAACGTGCTGTCGTAGATGTGACCGTTCAGGTTGGCCAGCAGGCCCAGGAAGGTGAATCCGTACCCGGCCTCGGTGAGGGTGAACGCCACGGTGTGTTGGTCGAGTTTGCGCAGCTGTGTCTTCGGGTTGGTGAAGGCCGGGCCGTATGCCGAGGCGTTCCCCGTCGGTGAGGCGAACTTGCGTTCGAAGGACCACAGCACGTCGTCCGCGGTGAGCGGGTCCCCGGCCTGGCTGAGCAGGTTCTCCCGCAGGTGGAAGGTGTAGGTCTTGCCGTCCGGGCTCACCGTGTAGGAATCGGCGAGGTAGCCGGTGTAGCTGTTGAAGTCCTGGGTGACCGTGCCTGGGGTCTTGGCCGGGACGTAGGGATTGCGCACCAGCGTCGCCTGGGTGTTGGCGTTGATCTCGTAAGCCTCCGCGGTCAACGCGTTGCCACCGTCCTGCCCGGCGAAGGACGGGGCCAGCGTGGGCACCGCGACCACGATCGAGGACGGGTCCTTCCCGGCCCCGGAGATCCCGGATCGGGTCCGGCTGGCCATGCATCCAGACAGCAGCAGGAGCAGGACGAGCGCCGCACCGAGCAGAGCCGGAATCCGCGCTGTGCTTCGTGCCACGAGGGGCCTCCTGAGGCTCACGGATGGGAGTTATTCAGCGCCGTGCGGTGCCGCGGCTGAGCCGGGTAATGGCAGCCCCCGCGGCTGAGGCGCTCGCCACGGCCACACACAGCGCGAGGGCCGGGAACAAGGCGGTCCACCAGCGGCCCAGCATCACGTCGGACACGCCGCTGGCGATCATCACGCCCCATTCCGGGGTCGGCGGCCGAAGCCCGAGACCGAGGAAACCCAGGGAGGCGGACACGATGATGGACAGACCGAAGACGAACGAGGCGTTCTCCAGGGCGGGCCGGACGCTGTTCGGCAGCACATGCCGCACCATGATCCGGGCGTTGCTGAGCCCGGCCATGCGGGCCGCGTCCAGGTAGGCGTCGTGGCGGACCTTGAGCACCTCGACCCGGGTCAGCCGAATCTGGTTGGGCATCAACAGGATCGCCAGTGCGACGGTCAAGCTAGCCACGGACGCTCCGAACAGGCCGACCACGACGACGCCGACGATCAGCGCGGGCACCGCGTCGGACAGGTCGACGACCCGCGTGCCGGCACGGCCGAACCAGCCAAGTGGGCCGCGCCGAGCCTCGTTCATTCCGATGACCATGCCGAGTGGCACACCGAAGGCGGTCGCCGCGAGCGTCACCAGCAAGGCCATCAGCAGGTTGATCCGGGCCGCCACGATCGTCCGGGAGAACACATCCATGCCGGTGGAGTCGGTGCCGAACAAGAATCCGTCCCCGGGCGGCCGGGCGGCCGCGCCGGCGACCCGCTCGGGTTGGAACGGCACCACGAAGGGGCCGATCAAGGCGAGCAGCACGAGCACGGCCAACGGGATGAACGGCACCCAGCGCCGAATTCTGGTGGTCACGAGCATCCCCTAGCCCTCCGCGTTGACGCCGGGTCGGCGGCGCGGATCGAGCAGCATGTTGACGATGTCCACCGCGAAGAAGGCGATCATCGACACGGCCGCGAGCACGACCAGGAACCCCTGCAGCCCCAGGAAGTCCACGGTGTTCACCGAGTCGATCGCGAACTGGCTGAGCCCGCCGAGGCTGAACAGCTGCTGCAGCACGATCACTCCCCCGACCAGCGCTCCGAACATCGAACCCACCATGACGACCGCGCTGGCCCCGGCCCGGCGCACGATGCTGAGGTAGATCGCCGCCCTGGTTGCGCCGGAGGCGATCCGGAACAGCGTCGCGGGGGACGCGACGGAGTCATCGAGCCCCAGCGCGAACTGCTTCCAGATGATCGGGGTGTACACCAGGATCATCACCGCCACCGGCAGTAGCAGGTGCCCGACCATCGATGCGAGCACCGACCAGTCCCCGGTGAGCAGGCAGTCCAGGATCGGGAAGCCGGTCACCACCGGGATCTCCATGCCCGGGTCGACCCGGCCGATCGGCGCGGGGACCACCCGCAGCGCGCTGTAGAGCAGCACGAGCCCCAGGATGGCCAGCGCGAAGTCGGGGACCGCGCCGGCCATCCTGGCGTAGCCGCGCAGCGCCCAGTACGCGGGGCCGGTGCGTACCTGTAGCAGCACGGCGCCGAGCACCATCGAGAAGAG
>Ga0193743_1000140_pt1 | contig 56406 bp, 52 predicted proteins | sample L2c2metaG_FD_143038 | JGI IMG/M metagenome (GOLD analysis project Ga0193743, IMG submission 143038) | Soil microbial communities from a riparian zone of the East river system, Colorado, United States - L2c2 | ecosystem: Environmental > Terrestrial > Soil > Riparian zone | place: USA: East River... | reverse complement strand
CAGATCGACGGCTTTCTCGGCGACTCCGGCTCCCTCGCCCAGTGCCTCCCAAGCTCCGCGAACCTCTTCTTCCGGGTCCGCACCCTCGCGGAAGCCGACCTTACCCTGCCCCCGGCCGTCGTAGCCTCCGGTAGCGCTCTTGCAGAAGCATCTTCCGCCCAGGTCGCGGATGGCCTCGCGCAGCTCCTCGAGAGAGCGCACGGCGCGATAGTCGCCGATAGGGAAGCCATGCTTCCGCAACCAGTTTTTCTGCTCGATCCTGTCCTGGATGACGGCCAGCGTCGCTCGTCCGGGACGTACCGGGGCGAAGTTCGCTGCGGCGTCCATGCTGGCGAGGGAGATCTGCTCGATCTCGAGGGTCACCACGTCGCATCCGCGGGCAAGGTTTGCGGCCTCCCTCGCGTCGTCCCAGTTGGCCTCGATGCAGCCGTCCACAACAAAGCGTGCCGGGCACGCCGGATCCGGGTCGAGCACCTGAATGCGATATCCCATGGCACGTGCCGCCATGGCGGTCATGCGGCCAAGCTGGCCTCCGCCGAAGATGCCGATGGTTGCGCCGGGAAGAATCGGTTGTGCAGCTGAATCTCTACTCACGCCTTGGCCCCGGGAGTCTCTTCTGCGATCACCTGCGCCAGGACTTCGTCCCGTCGCGCCGCCCGCCATGCGGTCAGCTTCTCGCGCAGGGCAGCATCGGTGGTGGCAAGAATCTGCGCGGCCAGCAGGCCGGCGTTTGCTGCTCCGGGAGCTCCGATGGCCAGCGTGCCCACGGGAACGCCCTTCGGCATCTGCACAATACTCAGCAGCGAATCCATGCCCTGCAACGCAGTCGCAGGAATCGGTACCCCCAGTACAGGTACAACCGTCTTTGCTGCAACCATGCCGGGAAGATGCGCCGCTCCACCCGCGCCCGCGATGATGACGCGAAGGCCACGCGAGGCAGCAGTCTGGGCATATTCGAACAGAAGATCGGGCGTGCGATGCGCCGAGACCACCCGCACTTCGTGCGGAACGCCGAACTCGGCAAGCATCTCGACGGCGCCGCGCATCACCGCATAGTCATTGCGGCTTCCCATGATCACTCCAACCAGCGGTGAGGCGTCCATAGCCCGATTATACGGTCTTCGCCACGTGCTTTCAGAGGTTTGCAACCTCGTCCGCGAATGCCGGAAGGTTTGGCGATCCTATTCCTTTTTGTTTCGCGTACGCTTCGGCCGTTCCCCGTCCGCCTGCGCCGCTGCCCGCATCTCGCGCCACTTCCGGGTCGGGTCGTCATCGGGGTCAGGCGTCTCCTGCTGAGGCCGAATCTCTTCGGGAACATGTCGCAGGTTCACGCGAACCCTCGTCCACGTGGACGAGCTTCCGCGCATCGAGTCGACCAGCACGTCATCTACAGCCAGCAGCTTCGCCGCCTCCGGATGCCGCGCCCTCCATCGCTCCAGACCGTCGAGGGCCTCCTGCTTGTTCGTGGAGTTGGCAACCACAATCAGCGGCATCTTCGACTGACGCCTCTTCGGCGCAGACGTGACAGCGGTGTCCGTCTGCTCCTCGCCATCGGCCGCCTTCTTCGCAACGGTCTTCTTCGCGCGCGAGGGAGCCACCCGCTTTGCCTCACCCTCCATCTTGCGAAAGTGCGGAGGCCACGGAGCATCGCCCAGTCCCTCAGTCTCATCGCGAGCAGCCAGTTCCAGCAGGCCCTCGAGCGATCCGGTAGCCTCGTCCATTCCGGCATGTGGATCGCCCTTCTTCGCAAACCGCTCCGGCACCGTAAAGACGGTAAACTCCTGCGGGTCGCACTCCATCACCTCATCCCACTCGAGCGGTGTCGACACTCTTGCATCCGGCAACGGGCGAACCGAGTAAGCCGACGCCGTCGTGCGGTCCTTCGCATTCTGGTTGTAGTCCAAAAAGACGCCGTGGCGCTCTTCCTTCCACCACTTCGAACTGGCCAGCTGCGGAACCCTCTTCTCCACTGCCCGCGACATCGCAATCGCTGCACGGCGAACTTCGGTGAAGCTCCACCGCGGCTCGATCCGCACGTTCACGTGCATGCCGCGCGACCCGCTCGTCTTCGGCCAGCCGCGCAGCCCTACCTCTTCGAGCACGGCCTTCACCTCCATCGCGACGCGGCGTACGTCGTTCCAGCCCACGCCGGGGATGGGATCGAGATCGACGCGTAGCTCGTCAGGATGGTCGAGGTCGCCTGTGCGCACCGGGTGCGGATGAAGTTCCATGCAGCCCAGGTTCACGATCCATGCGAGTCCCGCCGCATCATCGACGACGATCTCCTCCGCTGTGCGTCCCGAGGGGAACGAGAGCGTGACCGTGCGAATCCACTCAGGACGATCGCTGGGTGCTCGCTTCTGGTAGAACGGCTCCGCCTCTGCTCCATTCACGAACCGCTTCAGCACGATCGGCCGGTCGCGAATTCCCTGCAACGCACCGGGTGCCACTGCGAGGTAGTAACGCACCAGGTCAAGCTTCGTGACCTTGATCTGCTTGGAGAAATACAGCTTCTCCGGATGCGTTACCCGCACCTCGCGCCCGCCGATCGAAAGAATCTCCACCGCCTCGTCTGCGCTCACGATGACAGCCTATACCGATCTGGCAATCGTGTGTCGAGCGAAGTGACGGATACCGTGTGCGATAGAGGTCACCCCTTGATCAGCGAGAGAATCTTCTCTCGCGTCGTCGCGTCGTCATCGAAGCCGCCATGGGTCGTGCTCTTGGAATGCTGCTGGGGCGCCTTGAACGTTGTGATATTCGGTAGCCCAAGCGAAAGAATCTCGCTGGCGAAGTACTTCTCCATTCCTAAGATCGGAGTAACCTCTCCCTTTTCGAACGACTGCGAAACCAGGTACAGCAGCGAGCGGCTGTAGTCGAGAATGGGCTTGCAGGTTGGATCCTTCTGCTCCATCTCGTCCGTCAGCTCGAACTGGTTGTATCGCTTCACCTTTCCGCTTCGAATGGCAGGCACAACCTGGCTCTGGAACACGTCCGCGCGCACTGCAGGAGCCATAAAGTTCACGGTCTCAAAGTTCCACTTCAAACGGTTCACGATGTAGCTGTGAACAATCGCTCCCGCCGAGTGGCCGACCAGGTGCAAGCGCACCTTCGACGGGTCCTTGAAATAGGGCGAACTCTTGCTGGCCTCATACAGCTTTCGTCCGCCACTCTCATGCGCGCTAGAGATCGCATCCGCATTCTGCTTCATCTCGCCCCATACATTCGACCCCGGAACCGCCAGCAGCCGCTCCAGTCGCGAGTCCCACCAGCTTTTCACCCGGTCCAGAACCGCGCCTGTCATGCGTGGCTGCTTCGCGGAGATATCCGCCCAGATGTTCTTCAGGGTAGAGAACAGGTCTGTCTCCCACATCAGGAAAACAGGAAAGATCTGGCGGTCGTACATTGCGGGAATCCATTGCGCCGCGGTTTCGGCTGCGTCGTCTTCCGAAGTAAGGCCACCGTGAGCGTAGATGGCCACATCCACCGGCTGGCTATCGCGAAGTCCCCACTTCTTCCTGGCCTCACCCAGCTGTTGGTTCAAAAGCGCGGTCACGTCACTGTCCTGGGTGCGGAAGTCGCCCGTGTTGCTCAGTTTCCCATTGTTCTCCATGTCGATGATGAAGGGCCCGATCTCGCGGTTCCGCAGCGTCTCATCACTCGCCAACTGGACACGGCCCTGCTTCACGCGCAGCGTGGCCGAGCTTGCGATCTCCGTATGCAGATCGGTGGTCACTCCAAGCTGCGCCACCCAGCAGTCCATCGCATTCTCGGTCCAGTCCTGGTAGGTCAACACCGCGCGTCCGCCTGTACCCCAAAGGGTCGCCCATGAGTTCTGGACGATGAATCCCTCGCGTGTATACCCCACGATGGCGAAGGCATGCGCTCCATCCTGAGGCGTTGGCTTCTTTCGCGAAATCACCCAGTAGTCCGCGGCGGGTCTGGCGTCAGCTTTCGCCTTCGGCCTAAGCCCCTCCATCCACCCCGCATGGCACATTGCGCTCGCATACAGCACACCGATCTCGTTCAGCGCCACCTGCATGTCGGTTACGCTGCGCGTATCCACGCGATAGTACGCTCCCAACGGACGTCGCACAGCATCCTGCCACCAATCGTCATCGGGATTCGCCGCCGGGGGCGGCATGGCTTCCTTGCTCCACAACCGGGCAGAACAGGCGCCGTACTTATACCAGCCCTTCATCGCGCCACGGAGGCTCGATCCCGTGTCCTTTGTGGGATCGCCCGGGAACTCGTCGTAGCGGCGTGCCATGGAATACAGCATGAACGGCGAAACCGGCTGCGGAACCTTCTCACGCTTCGCCTTGTGCTGCAGGTGAAAGATGACGCTGGCCAGGGCAAATCCCGTGCAGGCGCTCGTCATCTTCTGATTCAGCACAGGAATCTGGACAGAAGGCGCCAGCATCTCGGCAGGGATCAGCATTACCGACGGTTGATAAGGCCGGTCCCTCAAATCGATGCTGTCAGGAACGACATTTGTCTTTGGCCATGCCGCCTGCTTGCGCGAGGCCTTTGCGGTGATCTTCTTCGCAGCCCTCTTTGGAGCGGGTTTCTTCTTTGTCGCCATGCACACACTCCTCGGAACGAATGAAACGCACGGGCCCGGATATCTGTTGTCCGCTCTACAATAACGCACGTTGCCCTGCGTCTAGGAGATCGTGTTGCGCAGATACAAAAATGCGCTTGATCTTGTAGGTCGTGCGACGGGGATAGCAAGGAAGGCGAGGTTACGCGCCGTGACCTGCTTCCACCACTTCGAACGGTCGCATCATCTCGTTGTCTTCGTGCTCCAACAGATGGCAGTGCCACACATAGCGACCCTTGTAGCCTTCGAAGGGAACGATGATGCGAGTTACATGGCCCTTCTCGCAGCGCACCGTATCCTTCCATCCCCCTTCTTCGGGGACCGCTGGAACGGCGCGCCCGGTGTACCTCATCTCGCCTGTGTCCTGAAAGTGGAAGACGTCAAAGCTGCGCCGGTCCAGGATCTGAAACTTCACCAGGTGCAGATGAATCGGGTGAGTATCCTCGGTAAGATTCACCAGCTCCCAGATCTCCGTCGTATCGATCACCGGTTTCTCAGTCACCGGCATGTGCCAGGGAGTATTGTTCAACAGCATCCCCATCGAGTCCTGCACCTTGTCCATCTTCTCGTCGAGTGTTAGCCGTCGTGTTCGCACCGCCGCGCTCTCCGGAATCCGCTTTACAGTCCGCAACGCCGCTGGCAGTGGGCTCTCGTCCTTCGAGCCCGAGGCCGCCACGCGAAACTCCATGATGTCGAAGCTGTCGCTCTTCAGAAGCAGTTTCTCTCCGGCGTGTGCACTGAAGTCGAACACGATGTCCGTTCGTTCCGCCGGACTCAACAGCGCATGTTTCGCCTTCACAGGTGCCTCCAGCAATCCCTGGTCTCCACCGATCACATGCATCTCCAATTGATCGCCGAAGGAGAGCCGGAAGAACCGTGCGTTCGATCCGTTCATCACGCGAAACCTGTATCTGCGTGGCTCGACCTCAAGGTAAGGAGAGAGCCTTCCATTCACCAGCATCACGTTGCTGTAGACCTCGGGAACCCAAGGCGACTTAGGATTCCCGGAGACGGGATACTCCAGCTGTCCATCAGCCCTCAAAAACCTGTCAAAGAGCATCAGCGGAATCTCGTACTTGCCTTTGGGCAGATTCAACGCATCCTCGGACTCATCCCGAATCACGAAAAGTCCCTGCATCCCCGCATAGATGTTCAGCCGATTAATCCCCATCGTGTGGTCGTGGTAGAACAGCAGCGCGGCGTCCTGCTTGTTGGGATAGTGATAGAGCAGAGACCTGCCCGGCACCACCCAGTCCTCCGGATATCCATCGCTCGCCGCGGGTGTCCTGCCACCGTGCAGGTGAACCACGCAGCGCACCTCGGGCTTGTCGGCCTCGGCTCCGTGCAGCGTGTGATCGATCGGTAGAAAGTGCTTCAGTGGAAGCCGGTTTGCCCACTCCACCATCAGGCCTTGCCCACTCTTCGTCTCGAAGATCGGCCCCGGCGAGCAACCGTTGAAGCCCCACATCCGTGTCGGCGGCAGGTCGCGATGCACCTTCTGATGGATCTCCTCCGCAGTCGCCCTGTAGAACGGAATGCTCTTCGAAGGATCCTCCGGATCGGGGCGCATGCCAGCGCTCTTCATCGTCGCGGGCAGGGGCAGTGGATCGACAAAGGGCTTCAGCGTATTCGGATCGAGCGCCTTCGCCGTAGGAGCGATCCCGCCCGCGATCATCGTCCGTTCGAGGGAAAGTCCGGTAGCCAGAACACCGGCCCGTCGTAGAAACCTTCGTCGAGAGATCAAGCGTATTGCCTCTTCCGCGCAAACAAAAGAAACGAGGGGTGCCGGAACTTACCGCTCCCAGCACCCTTCTTTTGCAAATGCAACTACTTCAGTTGTTCAAAAGTAACTTTCAGAACCAGCCCTTGGGCCAGTCTCCATTGTGATTGCCGCCGCCGTGATTGTTCGTCGGCAATCCAGTGCTCTCATCCAGCAGCAGAGTATCGTTCTGCGGATTCCTGAAGTCGAACATGTTCTGCAGGGAACCTGCGCGGCTGTCGAACGAACCCTCAATCCTCTGTCCGCCAACCCAGTTGTCTTCGATGAAGCGAAGAATCGAGCTCTGGTCGGTGACCGTGTGATCCACGTAATTGTGCTTCGCATACGGAGAGATCACCAACAGCGGCAGTCTCGGTCCATATCCGCAACGGCCCTGCGCATGCAACGCCGTCGAGCTGGAGAGCGCCGTGGAACCGTCGCCGCAGGATCCTGGTGCGATCAGGGCATCCGCCTCGGTGGAGGACTGGTTCACGATCGGGCTCATCTGGTGATCGTACCAACCGTCGGAATCGTCATAGGCGATCACAACCGCGGTGTGCTCCCAGTCACGCCCCTGCTGCTGCAGGAAGTTGATCACGTGCACGATGAAGGCCTGCTCGTCCAGCGGATCGGAGTATCCGGCATGACCGTCCTGATAGCCCGAAGCCTTCAGGAAGCTGACCGCCGGGAAGTTCCCCGCCTTGACTGCGGTGAAGAAGTCATCCGTATCGTACTGGTGGTTTGCCTGATCGCCGTCATAGCCGATCGACCGCACCGACGAAGGCCGCAGGTGCTTCGGGTTCGCCGTCGAGGCATAGTACTGGAACGGCTGGTGGTGAGGAATGTAGTCGGCCTTCTTCGTCATCGTGACCTTGGAGGTCGTCGTACGGCTGCAGCCTGTCGATCCGTCGGCGTTCGTCTTCGTCAGATCGAAGCCCCCCTCGAAGAAGCCCCAGGTCACGCCGCGGCTGTTCAGCAGATCGCCGATATTCTGGCCTCCGAGTCGCACCGTTCCGGTTCCCGAGCAGACATCGCCGATAGGATCGGCATCGCTGATCAGCGTCTGTCCGCCGCTGCCATCGGCGACAACGGAATCACCCGCGCTCACCGAATCCACGATTCCACCCGTCTGCCCTGAGATCAGGTTGATTGCGCCAGGAGTCGAAGGGCCAAAGGTTGTGTTGTAGGAGTTGTCGCTCATCGCATACTGCTGCGCGTAGTTCCACAACGCCGTAACCGTATTGCCGTCGTAGTAGCCCATTACCAGTGCATTGGTCGACTGGCCGTTGGGCGGGGGGCCGGGAGCTCCGGTGTACTTGGGGAAGCCATCCATCAGGCCGCCATGAAAGGCCTGCTGCTCCGGGGTGTAGTCGTGGTCCTGGTCCGCCGTAGCTGCTGCGGAGCGATCCAGACGGAACGGGTCGGAGGCAGCCGCGCCATTCAAGGTCTTATTAAGGAAGTTCGGATTGTTGTACAGAAGGTCGTCGGTGTATCCATTGATGCCTGGTGTTCCAGGTGCTGCTACGAATCGGGGTTCTCCGTGGGGATTCAAAGCGATCGGATACGTCCCGAAGTAGTGATCGAAGGAGACGTTCTCCTGGAAGATCACCACCAGGTGCTTGATCGGCATGGAAGTCTCTTTAAAGTTGGCCTGCGCGTTTACAAGCGATGGCCCCACAATCTGTCCAGCCACAAGCATTGTGGCAACAGTACTCGCAAAAAATTTCTGCATACGATCTCCTTGAACTGGACCTGTCCTTTTGCCCCGGCAGGCCGTGTGTTCAAGGTGTAGTCAACGATCGTGAAAAACCGGTAACGAAGCAATGAATGTTCAAATGCGGTGTTCTGACCCGGCAACAAAGGCCCGCCTGCACAAAGTCGAAAAGGGAATTCCTTTGCATGAAAAGAAAGCGGCGGGAGCTCTCGCTCCCGCCGCCTCGGATCTCTATCTCTAGCGTGCTTTACTTCGACTCTGTCACGTTCGGATAGATTCCCGAAATAGGTGCCGTCTTCTGTTGCTCCAGCTCGGGATGGGGGAAAGGCTTGCGCGGCATCATCGCATCGCGTTCGCTCGTGTTGTAGAGGAAGATCGCCTCGATCACTGCCGCCTGTTGCAGGTCGGCTGCATGCAGACGGTCGAAGGTGTCCATGTCGGAGTGGTGGGTCCGGGTTTCGTAGTCCATGGGGTCTTGGATGTACTGGAAGCCCGGCAGGCCAACGGCATCGAACGACAGGTGATCGGTACCGCCGGTGTTGCGATAGCTGATCGCCGTCGCGCCCAGGTCCTTCAACGGAGCCAGCCACTGAGCGAAGATCGGAGCGATCGCGTAGTTCTCCTGCGTGTACACGCCGCGTACCTTGCCTGTGCCGTTGTCCAGGTTGTAGTAGGCGTCCAGTGTCTCCCACTCTTTGGTCGTCGTTAGCTTGCCCTTCGGACGCAGGAACGCAGAAATCGCCGGGTCGGCACCCGGGGGCTCGGCAAATGTGCCAAAGTGATTCTTGACGTAGCCCTGCGAGCCGAACAGCCCTTGCTCCTCGCCCGACCACAGCGCGATGCGAATCGTGCGCTTAGGCTTCAGGTCCAGCGCCTTCAGAATGCGCATCGCCTCCATCGCCACCACCGAGCCGGCCGCGTTATCCGTAGCGCCAGTACCCGAGATCCAGCTATCCAGATGCCCGCCGACCATCACCACCTGGTCCTTCAGCTTCGGATCGGTACCCGGAATCTCGGCGACGGTGTCAAAGCCATGTTCGTGATCGCCCGTAAACTTGGTCTCGATGTTCACCTCGAGCGTCACCGGAACATGATGCTCCAGGAGCCGCGCAATGCGGTTGTAGTGTTCGATCATCATGACGGCGTTCGGAATGGTTACGGCTGTCTCCTTCGTCTGCGCGCCGCGAATCAGATTCGCTCCGTTGTCGTCGAAAACGATTCCCGTTCCGCCGCCTTTGCCGCCATCCCGCGTCGGAGTGATGATTGCAGCCACACCCTCTTCCGTCATGATCTTCAGCGCGGCAGTACGCATCGCGGTCAGCTTCGCACGATCAGCCATCAACTGCTGAATGTTCGGCGCACCCGCACGGGCCTCGGGAAGGTTCTCCATCTCCTTCAGCTCCTCGTCGGTGTAGCGATGAAAGAGCGGGTTATCGAGGTCAGGCGTTGGCCGGATCGCTCCGAAGAGCACGATCTTCCCTTTCAGGTTGCCCTTGTACTTGTCCATATCCTTGATATCGGCGATCGAGATGTACAGAGCCTCGCCGGTGAGAGGACCGTTGGTCGCCGGCGACCAGGGCGCGGCCTGCAGCCAGATAGGCTCCGGGTCGGGCGAGATGATCCGTCCCCAGGTATTGACCTGCTGCCATCCCATCCCGAACTCGCCCCAGTCCTCCAGGTGCGCATTCTCGAGACCGACCTTCGTCAAAGTGTCCCGGGTCCACTCGTTCGCCTTCTTCATGTCAGGAGAACCTGTCAGGCGCGGCCCGATGCCGTTGGTCAGCGCGTCTGCGAACTCCATCACGTGCGAGTGCTTGAATCCTTCTTCGCGGATCCGCGCATACATAGTCAGATCAAGATTCTCTTTAGCCGGCTGTGGACCGTAATAGGAGGGTGTCTCCGCGACAGGTTCCTTTTTGACGGGTTTTTTGTCAGCCGCAAGAGAGGGAATTACGAGACCAGCAACTGCAGCCGTATAAAAGCTCCAGCGCGCAACGGTGCGAACGAATGACATGCTTGATGGTCCTCCAGAAAGAAATAGGGGGTTGGATCGGATAACGAAGAATAGCAGAATGGGTAGGAGACGAAGGCGCAAGCGAAAAAGTTGACGAAACCATTGCCGATACGGATGTTTCTACGATCGGCAGGCCGCACTCTGAAAGAACAGGCGTGCTTCAAAAGCGCTATTCACCGAATCTTCCCGATCATGAGAAAATTTCAGTATGAGTGACTTCATCCCGAAACCCAACGGAGCAAAGATCGGCGGTCTCGGCCCCAAGGCCCAGAAACTGCAGGCGCTGCGCGAGAAGGCCGCACAACAGAAGGACGGCAAGTCCTTCTCGACCTCTTCCAGCTCATCGGTCAAGGCCAAGGATTCCTTTGCCGGAACCAAGAAAACCAACTTCCAGCGCAAAGCCACCTAGGCAGAACCCTTGCCGCAGGTGGCCCTGCGTGAGGGGGCGGCGGACTCTTTCCGATCGGCTGAGAGAACAGGCCCGGGAACTAGGGTTCGATACGTCTAAGCTCATCGATACAAAGCAGAACTTAGGCCTTGCGTGTGATCCGCTTTACCCACAGCGTACCCAGGTATCCCCACGATACCAACAGCATAATCACACCAGCGATCAGCCCGCCTCGTTTGTAGCTCAGGGAGACATCCACTGCCTGATGGGCTGTCGAGTTGTAGATCATAATCCCGACGATTCCTACAAAGGTCCCTGCGAAAAACGCCGAAAATCCCACAGCCGCCCCCATCAGCAGGCTTGCGAACCACCCCAGGTCTCCCATCGGAATCCCGAAGAGATTTGCCTTCGCTTCCTGCGTCTGCCGTGTTATTCCTTCTCCCTGCGATCCTGGCGTCATACCAGTAGAATACTGCTTTATGGCTGAAGGCGTTCAAAACGGATTACTGCGGGCGGTGCAGGTTGCCCGCGAAACAACGGTGCATCGCGCTCCCAACGGTATCGCCTACGCTGCATTCGGCGATAACAGCCTCGAAGGCCCCGATCTGGAGCGGATGGTGCAGGCCGTTCCCTCGGCGATCGCCTCCGCTCTTGCCCGCAAGGCCTACTACTTCGTTCCGCTTGCTCTCTCGGAAGGCCGGGCCGGTGATTCAACCCTGGTAGCCCCCGCCTATACCACTGAGCTCGGCGACCAGGCCATCTGCCATCGTAACGTCACCCTCGACAACGCCGAGGGAGTCTTCATCTCCACACGCCTCCTCGGAGACCGCTTCGCCCTCGCCTTCGAGTTCTTCATCAACGTCGGCCACGCCTTCGTCGATGTCGCCGGAGTACCTGAAAGCTTTCAGCAGCTCGTCTGGGCTCAGGCTCTCGCCGATGTGCGTGGCGAGACCTCGCAGGATGCCTGGGAGAGCCGCAATCTCTCGCTTGTCGGAAAATCCGAGGGCAAGACCACCATCGATGAGCGCGCCAAGACCAGCTTCCTCGAGAGCTCCTTCTCCGACGCGGTCGCGATCTACCTGCTCTCCCTCTCTCTCGATTTCGACTACACCGAGCTGCGCGAGCGGGAGTACCCTCTTCTGGCTCCGCAAGCCCTCGCCGACCGCCTGCGTCACATCGCCAGACTCTTCCCGCCGAACTCAGGCTACGAGTTCGCGATCCGCTATCGCCGCCGCGCTTAAACCAATCCCTTGCGTTCGGCCAGATGCTTCTCCCAGGCCTCCTGCTCGGCGTTGCCCCAATGGGCAATCTCTATGTGGTATCCGTCAGGATCCGCAAGATTCATCGTTCCGCTCGGCAGATACGGTGGATGCTTGATCTCCGACACCGCTGCACCCTTCTCAATCAGGTGTTCTCGCAGTCCCGCAAGGTCCGGCGTGTACATGGAAAAGAGGAATCCCTGGGCCTTAGCGTCGATCTCCCGCTCCGCCCGCAGGAACATGATGCTGCCGCCCTCGCAATGCAGCCGCGCCCACCCGATGGGGATGCATCCATCGTCGTCAGTCAGCCGGAAGCCCAGCAGTTGATAGAACGCGATCGATCGCTCGATCTCCGCAACGTGAAGCAGTGGAGTGGAATGAGCTACCCATTCTGCCATCTTCTTCCTCGCTCTACTTTGTCCGTCGTGATCGCTTTCGCGGTTAGAGTACTCTCCCGATCGAAAAAGCGCAGTTAACAATTACACCCTACCCAGCCAGACTGCTGTATCCCAGGTTCTGCGCTCGTTGTATCCTCGACCCCTTCCATCCGCATCCAACCACATCGGAGCTCGAAGACATGCCACTTATCCGGACCTGCCCAAGCTGTGGACAGAAGAACCGCATTCCCGCCAACCATCTGGCCGATACCGGCCGCTGCGGTAACTGCAAAAACGACCTGGCCCCCGTCAGCGAGCCGATTCCGGTCGATACGCAGCTCTTCGACGAGATTGTTCAGAACTCCCGCGTTCCCGTCCTCGTCGACTTCTGGGCTGACTGGTGCGGTCCCTGCCACATGGCTGCTCCCGAGGTCGCGCAAACTGCAACGAACACCAAAGGCCGTGCGCTTGTCCTCAAGGTCGACACCGAGCAGAATCCCCAACTCTCGGCCCGCTATAACGTTCGCGGTATCCCCAACTTCGCCGTCTTCTCCGGTGGCCGTCTCGTCTCTCAGCAGGCCGGCCTTGTCAGCCACCAGCAGATGGAAGGCTGGCTGGATGCTGCTCGAAGTTCCTGAGTCTCCGGGGAAATCAGCCCGTTGTGACGAGCCGTATTGACATGAAAACGGAAGCGGAGGTCTACTGGCATAGTTTAACTATGTCAAGCTCTACTGAAGGGAATCTCTGTCATGGCCGCACTCGTCAACCGCAGTTCCAGCCCAACGGAAGATCGCGACGAAATCCCTCCTGGAACCCTCTATCTGCTCATCCTCAAAACCATCGCCGTTCGCGGACGGCTCCACGGCTACGAGATCGCCGAGTCCATCCAGCAAAACTCCGATGAGGTCCTTCAGGTAGAAGAAGGCTCGCTCTATCCCGCCCTCCAGCGCATGCTCCTCAAGGGATGGGTCACCGCAGAGTGGGGAGTCACCGCCGGCAATCGACGCGCCCGCTACTACACTCTTACTCCCGACGGCCACAAGCAGCTCCACCTTGAGGTCTCCCAGTTCCAGCGCGTGATGGGAGCCATCGGACGCATCATCCAGACCGCCTGACGCCGCATTCGATGAGACCAGCCATGAGCCTTCCTGCTGAAATAAAACGGCGCCTCGAAATGCTTCTTCATCGCGGCAAGTTCCAGCGTGAGTTGGACGAAGAGCTGCGGCTCCACCTCGACCTTCGCGAGCAGCAGCAACGCGAGGCAGGACTCTCCGCTACCTCCGCTCATCGCACTGCACGTCGCAAATTTGGCAACCCAACCGTACTCAGGGAGAACAGTCATATGGCATGGGGATGGAACTGGCTCGAAACCTTTCTGCAGGACGTTTCCTATGGCATCCGGTCCCTGTTGCGCAGTCCGGCGCTGACTACAGTCGCCCTGCTCTCGCTCGGCCTCGGCATCGGAGCCAATACCGCTATCTTCAGCTTCATAGACGCGGTCATGCTCCGTTCTCTGCCCATCAAAAACCCTGCCCAGCTCGTAGTCCTCGGAGAAGGCGACGAGGATGGCGTCACCGATCGCTATGGTTCCACAACGCTCTACTCCTACCCGTTCTACCGGCAGTTTCAGCAGAAGAACGAGGTCTTCTCCGATGTCGCCACCATCGACAGCATGAATGCCAATCCGTACGGCACCATCGACCGGCGCGACCAGATGGAGCCGATGATGATCGATATCGTCTCCGGAACCTTCTTTTCCACCCTCGGCGTCGAGCCCGCCATGGGCCGCATGTTCACGGACGACGACGACACCACGGAAGGCGACCATCCAGTCATTGTCATCAGCTACGCCTGGTGGCAGCGCGCCTTCGCTGGTGATCCCAACGTGCTCCACCACACCGTCAAGCTCGGAGACACGACCTTCAATATCGTCGGCGTCACCCCGCCCGGCTTCTTCGGAATCATGGTCGGACACCAACCCGATCTCTGGGTTCCCATGTCGATGATGAAGGCTATTCCTCCTCACTCGAGTGGCTATAACGACAACTTCTTCCAGTCAAACCTCATCCTCGGCCGCCTTAAGCCCGGCGTCACTCACGCGCAGGCCGAAGCCAACGTCAATGTCCTCTATCAGCAGATCATCCGCGCCTTCCCTGACGCCAAGCTCAACGCCTACAACCTCCAGCATCTCCAGAAGGCCCACGTCCCACTCACCTCGTTGGCTACCGGCCTCTCTTACCTGCGTCGCGGCTTCTCCGATCCGCTCAAGATCCTCATGGGTGTCACCGCGCTCGTGCTGCTCATCGCCTGCGCCAACATCGCAAATCTGCTCCTTGCCCGCTCCACGGCTCGCGCTCGTGAGTTTGCGGTGCGTCAGGCGCTTGGTGCCCGGCGCATCCGCCTCATCCGGCAGCTTCTTACCGAAAGCCTTATCCTCGCGCTCGCCGGGGGACTCCTCGGCATCCTCTTCGCCGTCATCGCTGACCGCCTTCTTCTCCGCATGATCTCCGGAGGCTTCGACGCCGACCCCATCCCTCTCGACGTCTCGCTCAATCTGCGGCTGCTCCTCTTTACCCTCTTCGCGACCATTGGTACCGCCGTCCTCTTCGGTATCGTGCCGGCGCTTCGCGCCTCGCGCGTCGAAGTCACGGAGTCCCTTAAGGACGGTCGCGGTTCCTCTCACGCGCCTACTCGAACTCCGCTGGGCAAGGCACTGGTCATCGGTCAGGTCGCCCTCTCGCTCGTGCTCACCGTCGCCGCCATGCTCTTCCTGCGCAGCCTCGTCAACCTTACTCATGTCGACACCGGCTTTGCGCGCACCGGCGTCCTTCGCCTCGACATCGACTCTAACGTCGTCGGCCTCAAGTCGGACGACCCCCGCATGATTGCGATGTTTCGCCAGATCGAACAACGCATCGCCGCACTTCACGGAGTCAAAGGCGCCAGCTTCGCCTCTTTCTTCTTTCACCAGGGCAGCTGGAACGGCTCCGTCAACGTACCTGGCGCGGGCTACAACGAGCGCATCGACGTCAGGCACAATGTCATTGGCGACGATTACTTCAAGACACTGCAGATCCCCGTGCTCGCCGGCCGTACCTTCGGCACGCAGGACACCGCCACCTCACACCGTGTCGCCATCATCAGTGAGAGCATGGCACGCGATCTCTTTCCCGCAGGCGTCAACCCCGTTGGCCGGCATTACTTTATGGGCCACGATCCTCTGCCCGAAACCGACGTCGAGGTGATTGGCGTCGTCAAGGATGTAAAGTTTGGCAGCCTCGACGAACCGCAGGAGTATGTCGACTACGTCCCCAACCCCCAACATCCATCGGGCTACGGAGCTCTGGCCGTGCGCTACGAAGGCGACTTCCATGTCGTCTCCTCCGGCGTGCAGCAGGCCATTCATTCCGTCAATCGAACTCTGCCCATCCGGCACATCACTACGCTTGACGCACAGGTCCAGCGCACGATCACCAACCAGCGCCTGGTCGCGCAGCTCTCCGCCTTCTTCGGACTGCTCGCCATCTTCCTCTCCTCCATCGGAATCTACGGCCTCATGTCCTACCTCGTCAGCCGCCGTACCAACGAGATCGGCATCCGCATGGCACTCGGCGCTGCGCGCTCCAACGTCCGATGGCTGGTGATGCGCGATGTGGTCATTCTCATCGTTATAGGGATTGTCGTCGGTGTTCCGGTTACGCTCCTTGGAAGTAGCCTCGTCTCCTCGATGCTCTATGGTCTTCAAGCCGCCGATCCGCTCAGTCTTATCGCAGCCATCCTTGCTCTGTTGCTGGTGGCTCTGTTCGCGGGTTATCTCCCCGCCCGCCGAGCCTCTCGTGTCGATCCCACCGTCGCTCTTCGCTACGAATAACGTGCCTGCAATCCATTCCTCAAATCGGCGATGTATCGTGTCCCCTGGGGGATAAACATCGTCGATGAATCGCATTCCGCGCAGCAAGTGGCAACTCTCATCCGCACTGTCTCTTCTCGCCGCTGCCACTGCGATCAGCGCGTCCGCCGTTGCGCAGTCGCCCGTGCAGCCCGACCGCACCACGCTTCCAGTCCCTCCTGCACCTTTCTCCGGCTCCATCACGCCTGATTACAGAACCTCCACAGTTGAGCCTTCCTCGCCACTCACGGTGCCAAAGGGAGCACCCAACGTCCTGCTCATCCTGCTCGACGACGCCGGCTACTCCCAGACCGCGACCTTCGGCGGCCTCATCCCAACGCCAACGCTCGACTCTCTCGCCTCGCACGGCCTGCGCTACACGCGCTTCCACGTCACCGCGTTGTGCTCTCCAACCCGTGCCGCTTTGCTGACAGGTCGCAATAACCACGCCGTGGGCATGGGAACCATCGTCAACTGGGCCAACAACTATCCCGGCTACACCGGTTCCATCCCAAAGAGCGCCGCCTTCGTCTCCCAGATCCTCCGCGAGAACGGCTACGCCACTGCGAGCATCGGCAAGTGGCACCTCATCCCCGACGCCGAAACCACGTTCGCCGGACCCTACGATCACTGGCCCACCCACCAGGGCTTCGATTACTTTTACGGCTTCATCGGTGCTGAGACCGACCAGTGGCATCCCGAGCTCACCGAGGGCACCCAGCCCCTCGAGATGAAGCCGCCTCCCGGACGGGAGAACGACTACACCCTCAACGAAGATCTCTCCAGCCACGCCAGTGCATGGATCCTGCAGCAGACCGCCCTCGCCCCCGACCGGCCTCTCTTCATGTACTACGCTCCCGGAGCCACGCACGCGCCGCTTCAGGCCCCGAAGCAATGGATCGACCGCTTCAAAGGCAAGTTCGACATGGGCTGGGACAAATACCGAGAAGAGGTCTTCGCACGCCAGAAGAAACTCGGCGTCGTTCCGCAGGACACAGTCCTTACTCCACGTCCCCCTGATCTTCCCGCATGGGATTCCCTCACTCCCGACGAGAAAAAAGTAGCCGCTCGCCTGATGGAGGTCTTCGCTGGAATGATGGCCCAGGCCGACTACGAGGTAGGCCATGTCATCGAAACCCTGCGCCAGACCGGCCGCCTCGACAACACCCTCATCCTCTACATCCCCGGCGATAACGGCGCCAGCATGGAAGGCAATTTAAAGGGCACAGACAACGTCATGGAGCAGGTTAACGGCGTGCCTTCTCCCCTCGCCGAGATCGTCAAGCATCTCGATACCATCGGTCTCTCCGGCACCAACCCGCACTATCCCGCGGCCTGGGCATGGGCAGGCAACACTCCTTTCCAGTGGGGCAAGCGCATCGGTTCGCACCTCGGGGGCACGCGCGATCCCCTCGTCGTCTCCTGGCCTGGCCACATCTCCGATCCCGGTGCCACCCGCTCCCAATACGAGCACGTGATCGACGTCACCCCGACCATCCTCGAAGCAGCAGGCATCCCTATTCCTAAATCTGTCGACGGCGTAACGCAGCAGCGCATGGACGGCGCAAGCTTCGTCGCGACATTCAAGAACGCCGCTGCTCCCGAGCGCACTACCCAGTACTTCGAGATGCACGGCAACCGCTCCATCTATCACGATGGCTGGATCGCCGCGCAGCGCACCGGCCTTCTGCCCTGGGCCTACGCCCTCAACGGCGACTACAAGCCACTCCCCTGGGAGCTCTACCATCTTTCCGACGACTACTCTGAAGGCCACAATGTCGCCGCCGCCAATCCCGCAAAGCTCCACGAGCTCGAAAGTCTCTTCGACGAAGAGGCCAGGAAGAACCACGTCTACCCCATCGATCCGCGCATCTCCGGTCGTCAGCATCCCAACCCGCCGCCGCCCGGGGGCCGCGCCTTCTACACCTTCTATCCCGGAGCAACCCATCTCTACGATGCCCTCGCTCCCGGCACACGCAACCGCTCCCACACCTTCACCGCATACGTCACCATGCCGCCAGCAGGAGCCGATGGAGTCCTCGTCGCCGAGGGCGGTGAAGCCTCCGGCTACTCGCTCTACATCAAGGATGGACATCCCGCCTACGCCTATAACTACTTCCGCCGCGAGCGCACCTCCATCATCGCCAAAGATCCTCTTCCACCCGGCGATTCCACCATCGAGCTGCGTTTCGTCTACGACGGCGGCGGCCAGGGTAAAGGAGCGAACGTCACCCTCCTCGTCAACGGCAAAGATGCCGGCCACGCGCGCCTCGAACACACCGTCCCCCGCGCCTACTCCTTCGAAGAGACCTTCGACGTAGGCGAAGACTCCGCCACACCAGCAGGTCCGTATCAGTCACCCTTCCCCTTCACCGGCAAACTGCAAAGGCTGGAGCTGCGCAGCGATCCTCTTCCTCCTCTCTCCGCCGCCGAACAGAAGAAAGAAGCCCACGCCACGGCAGCCCTCGCCGAAGCTCGCGAATAAATCGACGCTGAAAAAACAACGCGGCTGTTGACGCCTGCTCCGCCACGCGAGTACTCTCCTATTTCAAATAGGAGAAGAGACGATGGGCGGCAAAAAAATCGATCTGCTCCAGGGAACCCTCGAGGTCCTCATCCTCAAGGCCGTCTCCCTCGGCGCGCTCCACGGCTACGGAATCCTGCTCCGCATTCAGCAGATCTCCAACGGTCGCCTTGAGATTCCTCAGGGCTCCTTCTACATCGCGCTCTATCGCATGGAGCATAAGGGCCTCGTCCAGGGCGAGTGGGGAGAGTCGGAGAACAACCGCCGCGCCAAGTTCTACACACTCACAGCAGCCGGACGAAAACAGCTCAAGGCCGAAACCGAAAAATGGGCCCGGATGACCGACGTCGTAGATTCCATTCTCGGAGCCACACCGGAGGAGGCATGAAGCTCTTCGCTCCCATTCGCTCCTGGTGGAACGCTCTCGTGCATCGCTCGCAGACTGATCGCGAGATCGAGGCAGAGCTGCAGTTTCACATAGACACCCACGCGCAGCATCTCGTCGACTCAGGCCTCTCTCCGCAGGAAGCCCTCCGGCAAGCAAAGATCGAGTTCGGCCGCGTCGACGTTCAGAAGGAGAAGTACCGCTCCGCAATCGGCCTCCGCCCCCTCCACGAGATCGGTGGAGACATTCGCTATGGCCTCCGCTCCCTGTACCGGCACCCTCAAGTCTCGGTCGTTGCCATTCTCTCCCTGGCCCTGGGCATCGGAGCCACCAGCGCCATGTTCAACGTCATCTACGGCGCGTTGCTGCATCCCTTTCCGTACGCCGATGCAGATCGAATCGTGAACCCCGCGGTCATCAATCATCAGCATCCGGATGTTCCCACCTGGTTCGCGCTGACCGTGCCGCAGTTCGACAGCTTCATCAAGGCGAAGTCCATCGATAGCGTTCTGGGCTTCCAGCTTGCGGGTCTGCCCGAAACAGGAGGCGCACTTCCTGAAAACGTCAGCGTCGCGTATGTCACCTCCAATATCGGCAGCTTTCTGGGGATACCGCCGCTCTTCGGCCGAGGGATTCAGCCGTCGGATGCGCGACCCGGCGATCAGGCAAAGGATCAGTCCAATATTGTGGTGCTTGGCTACAAATACTGGAAGCGGCGCTACAACGGCGACCGGAACATTCTCGGCAAAACTCTCGATCTCGACCATCAGAGTTATGCCATCGTCGGCGTGATGCCGTCACGGTTCGCCTTTACCCAGACCGTATACAACGCCGATGTCTACATTCCCTGGACACCGGCGAGGAATCCCGGCCTGCTGCCGTGGATCAAGCTCAAGCCCGGAGTCAGCCTCGCCACTGCAAACGCGGAGTTCCAGAGCTACCTCAATAAGTTCAAGCAGGAGACGCCAAAACATTTTCCAAACTCATTTCACGTTGAAGTACAGCCCATTGTTGCGCCCTATGTCCAGCGCAGCGGACACATCCTGGCGCTCCTCTTTGCCTCCGTTCTCTTTCTCCTCCTCATCGGCTGCGCGAACTGCTCAGTGCTTCTGCTTGCTCGCGGAGAGGCCCGGCAACATGAACTATCCATCCGCAGTGCGATTGGTGCGGGAAGATTTCGTATCGCGCGGCAGCTTCTGATCGAATCGCTGGCGATCTCCTTCAGTGGTGCGGCTCTTGGCACGGCTCTCTCTTACTGGCTCGCACGGCTGCCGCTTCTGCTGATGCCCAACGCCTACTTCCCTCAGGAAGCCGCAATCACTGTCAACCTTCCCATGCTGGCATTCTCCGTAGGGCTTGCCCTGTTTTGCGGAATCCTCTTTGGCCTCGCTCCCGCATTTCGCTTTTCGCGGCCGGATGTCTCCCGCATCCTGCAGGCTCATGCTCGTGTCTCCGGCGGCTCCAGCAGGCGTTCGCTGAATCTGCTCATTGCGGGTCAGGTCGCGCTTACCTTTCTCCTTCTTGGTCTTTCGGGAGCTGCAATCACGGGCTTTCTCAAAGTCACCACGATGAAACTTGGCTACGACCCACACCACGCAATGGGTTTTGGTGTCCCTCTAAAAAGAGACACCGACAAAAATCAGCCGAAGCGAGCCAATTATGTGGAGCAGCTTCGCGAGCGCGTCGCGTCTGTTCCCGGAGTCGTCTCCGTCGCAGTGGCTACCCGGAGCATCCCACCCTCTCTGCCCTTCGATGGCGTCTCTGCGCCCTTCGAAATTATGGGGCGAGAGTCCGAGAAGCAGCAGGAGACCGCCACCTTCCTCGTCAGCCCTGATTATTTTTCCGTCCTCCGGGTTCCGCTTCTCAGCGGAAGGATATGGAATCAGGATGAAAATCGTCGCGGCGACTTTGTCGCTGTCGTTAACCAGAGCTTCGTCAAGCGCTACCTGGCCGCAGCCGAGGCGCTCGATCATCAGGTCCGCATTCCTTCTCTCAAAGACGATGGATCGCCGCTCGTTGCAGCCTCTCCCCAAAGCGGAGAATGGCGCCAGATTGTTGGGGTCGTGGCGGATTTTCGAAACGACGGTCTGGAACGGCCCACAGTCCCGGCGATTTATGTGCCGAGCACCACTTTCATGTTCGATTCCGCCAATTTTATGGTTCGCACCACAGGCGATCCCCTCGCACTTCTTCGTCCCATTCGTCTCGCAATCCAGTCTGTTAACTCCGAGCAACGCATCACCACAGGAGAAACCCTGGAAGAACGTTTGGAGGTTCAACCTATCTGGGTGCAGCAGCGCCTCTTCTCCATCCTCTTCAGCTTCTTTGCCGGCCTTGCCCTTGTGTTATCTCTTGTCGGCATCGCCAGCACCGTCCTCTTCGCAACCGCGCGGCGCAGAAATGAGCTTGGAATCCGAATGGCTCTTGGTGCACGAAGAAGCCACATCGTCTGGACCGTATCCCGTGCAACCGTGTTCACCATCGCCGGTGGAATCGTAGCCGGGCTCGTTCTGAATCTTGCCCTGCGAAAGCTGCTGGAGCACTGGATGCCAGGCAGCAGTCCCGCTACCTGGATCTTCGCTCCGGTCACCGCGCTCCTCCTCCTCGGTACCACCGTCGCCTGTATTCTGCCTGCGGCTCGTGCAGCATACGTCGATCCAGCTCAGACCCTTCGCTGCGACTGACAGGCGTTTTCGGGGGAACTACAGATCGCCCACAATTTATGCTTACACTATGCGCCGAGTAGTCCCGCTCAGCATCCTGTTCTTCACAGCTCTCATCCCATGCCATGCCACTGAGGTCGGAGTCTCCGCCCAGGCCATGGAGCGCACGCTCAAGACACAGCTCTTCAATGGCCCCGACGGTCGCTATTATCTTCGCGGCGACGCGAAATCCTCGTGCTTCGTCTATGCGGAAAATCCACGCGTCACCTTCGACAAGGATCGCGTCGTCGTCCATGTCCACACCCGCGCCAAACTCGGGACAGGAGTTTACGGAAACTGCGTGGGCGTCTCGATTACTCGCGACGTGGACGTCTCCGTCCTCCCCGATGCGGAAGGCGAGACGATTGGCTTTCGTGATGCGCGCATCGATCACCTCTCGAACTCGCGCGAGCTCAACTTCCTGCTCGTCCCCTTTCTCGAGCACCAGTTGCCCCAGCAGATGAAGGTCAACGCGGCAGACCTGATGCGTCAGCTACTCAGCCGTTCGGCTGAGACCACCGGCTACGCCATCACCCTCACGTCCCTCAAGATTCACTCGATGCTCGTGGAGGGCAGCCTGCTTGTGCTCGACGTCGACACGGGCCTGAGCGTCCGTTGATGCTCCCCTGCGCTCCTGCTGTTCCTGCCTCTTCGCAACGATCGCACGAGCGCTCTCGCCCGGCACCATCACCTCGGGAGCATCCTTCGGTGGGGTAAACCTTCCGTCAGTCAGATACGCAACTCCCATCACAGCCGTGAACTCCGGATAAAAAACCGCCAGGGGAACAACGTACTTCTTCGACCGGACCAGCGACTCTGCGACTCCATCCACCCGATGGCTGCGCGGAATCTCTCCGTGAACCTGCGGAATTACGAAAACTGTGAACGGCAGGTCAGGGTTTTTCTTCGCATACTTCGTCAGCGATCGCGCCACTTGTTTTGGAGTCGTGAGCCCAAAATCCACCATCCAGCTTCGTCCCACCGCATGGGGAAAGTAAAAATTCAGCGCCACGCGCGAAAAGTCTGCGCAGTTATGAAAGAACAGGTTGAAGTGGCTCACGTTCCTGCGGTCGTTGTAGTACGCCACAAAGCGCTCGTCTTCCTCGCGCGTTGTCTCCACCTGGAACCCATAGATGGTCCGGTCATAGGACGAACCCACCAGCTGTGTCCATTCCCCCTTTGGCGGTTCTGCCTCACCGCTTTTTGTAACCACATCGGGAGCAATCTTCGTGAGGTGCTTTCTTCGGTATTTGTCTCTCAGCTTCTCTCGAAGCGCAGGGTCCGCTGTCGTTGGAACATCGCGCAGGTGATCGACGGCGTAGAGGTAGGGAATCAACGGCATCGCCAGCCAGTCGTACCCCGCGATCTTGTGATATCGGCTGATGACGACGCCTCTCTCGCCGGGAAGACACATCCGCAGCTCCGTGGGCGACTCCGCGCAGATGTGATTGAGATAAAGCGCTCCATGCCCGGTCGGATTCACGCTTCCGAATCCGCCGTAAGGTTCCTCCATCAAAAAGGCCACGTCGCCCCTTGCCCTCGCTGGACACAGCACCAGCGCTGCGAGCGAAGTGAGTAACGGCAGCCAAAGTCTCTTTCCTTTGAACATCGCTATCATCCTTCTCAGAACCAATACGGCTTTGGAAGTTGCGTGGTTCCAGCCAAGGTGTGACAGATCATCTTTCAATACCTCACTGCACATAGGTAAGATGCGAGATCGCGCAGATAGAGGGGTGAATCAGGAAGGCTTTCCCGATCGGATGCGGGAGAGCGTTTTTTTGGCGCACCGTTAGGAAGTTCTTTCTATCGGCTTGACAGTTGTCGATAACCCGCATCGACGTTCGCCACTGTGACAATCGTCTCTCCGCGCTCGTTCTGCTTCGTTTCCCCCACCGCCACATTCTTTTGACCATAGGGGCACAACTTCAGCAGCGGACATCGATTGCACTTCGGCTCGGAAAAAGTGCAGATCGTCTGCCCAAGCTGCTTGATCAGCTGGTGATGCTCATCCAGCATCTCCGCAGTCCATGTCTCCGGAACCATCCGCATCAATCGCTCTTCTGTTGTCGCGGCATCGGCCCGCGGAGTCAGTCCCAGCCGCTGCGTCACTCGCAGATGGTGCGAGTCCACGCACATCGCCCTACGCCGCAACATCGAGAAGTTCACAACCGCCGCGCTCGTCTTCGGCCCTACGCCAGGAAACTGCTCCAGCCACGCACGAATCTTTTCCGTGCGATAGCGAGCCAGAAAGTCCAGCGTAAGGCTGCCGTATCGCTGCGTAATTCCCTCCAGCGAAGCCTTCAGCTGCACAGCCTTCTGCTCCGGGAAGGTCACATCGCGAATCCCATCTTCGATCTCGGCAAGCGGAGCATCGCGCAGATTCTCCCACGTGCCAAACCTCTCCCGCAGATGACGTACTACCTGGTGCGTTGTCTCCGTCTTCGTTCGCGACGACAGCAGGGAGTAGATGAACTGCGACAGCGGATCCCATGGCTCGCGTGCTTTCTGTTCGCCAAAGTGTCCCAGCAGCAGCCGATGAATATGCGCCAGCCGGTCATCGGGTTCAGCCTGATGTTTGAAAAGAGAGTCAGTCATTTAAATCTGTAGAGCCTGCCTTAAGTTTACGCGCGTCTCAAAAAAGAAATTGGGTACACCAGAACTAGGGCGTCTCAGAAAACCGAGGCATTAAACCTTGATGCCAGAGAAAACGGTGTGCCCCATCTTCGACGCGCAGCGGCTAAGGTCGACTTGCAGGATGGCGGGCGAGACTCAATCCTGCCGAATCACGCCGACCCGCACACCGTCAGCCGTCCTCAATCCCCACGCCATGCGCGGCGTATTGTGTGCCAGCCCGAAACGTCCCTTCCGGTCCAGCAGGATAATCCCGCCATGTCCGCCCAGCCGCGCAAACAGGTAGTCGATCGCCGCCTCCGCAGCCTCCTGCGGGGCAACTCCAGCGGCCACGCGATCGACGGCCCACTTGCCCAGCACCAGCTTCATAATCGGCTCGCCCCAGCCCGTCAGCGAGACCGCTGCCGATTCATCATCCGCATAGCATCCGCATCCGATGAGCGACGAGTCCCCCACGCGCCCCGGAGCCTTCGACAGCGTCCCGCCCGTGCTCGTCCCCGCGGCGATGTGCCCATGCTGATCCAGTGCCACGGCACCTACCGTGTCGTGCGAGTCCAAAGGCCCCGAAAACGTAGTGTCCGTCGCCCCCTCCAGCTCCGCCTTCTGGAAGGCCATCAACCGCTCGCGTTCGCGGGGGACGATCAGCTCCGCATTATCGATCAGCTCCATGCCATGTTGCCTCGCGAATCGTTCCGCGCCGGTTCCCACGAAGTACACATGCGGGCTGTGGTCTAGCACCAGCCGCGCTGCACGAATTGGATTTCTCAGCCTCTCCACGCAGGCTACGCCGCCGGTTCGAAGGTTCTCGCCATTCATCAGCAGGGCATCCAGCTGCACGCGCCCATCCCGCGTCAGGAACGATCCTCGCCCGGCATCGAACGCCTCGTCATCCTCCATCGCAGCAACCGCAGCCTCCACGGCATCGACGGCGCTTGCTCCGCGCTCCAGCAACCCATACCCTGCAGCCAGAGCATTGGCGATTCCCGCCTCATGGGCAGCGATCGCGTCATCCGGCATCGCCCAGGCGCCGCCATGAATCAGAAGAATAGGTTGCATTGGCATTTGCATCTTAAAGTGTACGGGAGTCCGCCGCTATGCCCTCCAGCGTAATCGCCACCATGCACTACGACGGCGCCTCTCACGAGCTCACCATCGCCTATCGCGGCAAACGCGGCGTCTATCGCTACTACGACGTCACTCCCGAAGAGTACGCTGAGTTTCAGGCCGCGCCCTCCAAAGGCACCTACCTTAATCAGATCTTCAAGGCCCGTCAGCATCCTTATAAGCAACTCGGCTCATCTCAATTCATTCATCTCGTAAAGTAAGCGCACCGCAGGAGACAGTATGGCAAAGACAATCGCAGAAGTCGTCGTCGAGAGCCTCAAGAACGCTGGCGTCAAGCGCGTCTACGGCCTTCCCGGTGATTCGCTGAACGGCTTCACCGACGCCATCCGCAAAGACGGAACCCTGGAGTGGGCGCACGTCCGCAACGAGGAGGTTGCCGCATTCGCCGCCGGAGCCGAGGCTCACCTCACCGGTTCCCTCGCGGTCTGCGCCGCCAGCTGCGGCCCCGGAAACCTACATCTCATCAACGGCCTCTTCGACTGCCATCGCAGCCGTGTTCCCGTACTCGCCATCGCCGCGCATATACCCAGCAACGAAATCGGCACCGGCTACTTCCAGGAGACCCACCCACAGAACCTCTTCAAAGAATGCAGCGACTACTGCGAGATGGTCGGCATCCCTGAGCAGATGCCGCGCCTGCTCGAGATCGCCATGCGCTCCGCCATCACTCGCTCCAGCGTCTCGGTTCTCGTCGTCCCCGGTGAGATCTTCCTCCACGACGCCGCCAACGACTCGCCCGTCCTGCCCATCCACATCCCCGATCCCGTCCTGCGCCCCAACGACGAAGAGCTGCGCCAGGCCGCCGACCTCCTCAACGCCGGAAAGAAGGTCACCATCCTCGCCGGAGCCGGCTGCAAAGACGCGCACGACTCCCTCATCGCTATCGCCACCGCGCTCAAGGCCCCCATCGTCCACGCCCTGCGAGGCAAAGAGTACATCGAGTACGACAACCCCTGCGACGTCGGCCTCACCGGTCTCATCGGCTTCAGCTCCGGCTACCATGCCATGGAGAACTGCGACACCTTGCTGATGCTCGGCACCGACTTCCCCTACCAGCAGTTCTTTCCCTCCAAAGCAAAGGTCATCCAGATCGACGCGCGCGGCGAACAGCTCGGTCGCCGCACTCCTCTCGCGTTGGGTCTGGTCGGCTCCATCAGGCACACCCTCCCCGCGCTGCTTCCATGGATCACGGCAAAGACCGATCAGGCCCGGCTCGACACCCACGTCAACGACTACAAAAAAGTCCGTGAGGGGCTTGAGGATCTCGCTCAGCCCGACAACAACAAGACCCCCATCCACCCACAGTACGTCGCCCGCCTCATCGACAAGCTGTCTGCGGATGACACCATCTTCACCTGCGACGTTGGCACCCCCACCGTATGGGCCGCGCGCTATCTCACCATGAACGGTCGCCGCCGCTTGCTGGGCTCCTTCGTGCACGGTTCCATGGCGTCCGCAGTCGCTCAGGCAATTGGCGCGCAGGCCTCGCATCGCTCGCGCCAGGTGGTCGCTCTCGCAGGCGATGGAGGACTCGCCATGATGCTCGGCGACCTGCTCACCCTGCGCCAGCTCAAGCTCCCCGTCAAGATCGTCGTCTTCAACAACAGCTCTCTCGCCTTTGTAGAGCTGGAGATGAAGGCCGCAGGAATCGTGAACTATGGCACTAACCTCGACAATCCCAACCTCGCCGACATCGCAAAGGCCGCGGGCCTGCACGGCACCCGTGTCGAGTATCCCAACGATCTAGAAGCCGCCTTGCGTACGGCCTTCGCAACTCCCGGCCCCGCGCTCGTCGAAGTCATCGTCAATCGTCAGGAGCTCTCCATGCCGCCGTCCATCACCTTCGGGCAGGCCAAAGGCTTCTCCCTCTGGGCAGCAAAGTCCGTGCTCAGCGGTCGAGGCGACGAGGTCCTCGACCTGGCCAAGACCAACGTGTTGCAGCGTATCCTCTCTTGAACTCCGGGAGGATTTTCATCGGCGGAGCCTGAAAAGAAGCAGGCGGAACTTTCCCTTGAGTAGAACAATAACCCTTCAGCTTCAGGCTCGCGATGCGAGCGCTAAAGAATCAAGCTGTCGGCTGCAGCTTCCGCCGTTCCGTCTCCAGGTATGTGTAACGAATGCGGTGAATCACCGTAATGGTCGACATCACCGCCAGCACCCAGAGTGCCGCCGCCATCACGCCCCACTTGTTGCAAAGCGCTCCCAGGATCACGCACACGATCCGCTCCGGACGCTCCATAAACCCGACCTTGCAGCTTCCGATCAACGCCTCGGCTCGCGCTCGCGTATAGCTCACCATCAGGCACGCCGTCATCACAAACGCCACCAGGCCGACGTAGAACAGCCGGTTGCCGCGGGCGTAGTACACCAGCAGGCCAAAGAAGATCGCCACATCCGAGTAACGGTCGATCACCGAATCGAAGAACGCGCCAAAGATCGAGACCTGGTTGGTTGCGCGGGCCACCCGGCCATCCACCATATCGAAGATGCCCGCGCCGATGATCGTCAGTCCCGCATACAGAAACATGCGATTGGCGTGCGGTCCCCGCGCGAAGCCGAAGAACAACGCCGCGATGATATTGATGATCAGCCCGATGAAGGTCAGCGTGTTCGGTGAGATACGGGAGAGCGCAAGACCGTTCACGATCTTCTGCAGCAGCCAACCGCTGCCTTTGCCAAATGCGCTCGTCCAGGTCAACCTTGCCCCTCTTGCTGCTTTTCGTTGCGCAGCCTGGCCGCGCTTATCCGCAAACTACTCTGCCGTATCGTGAATCGTGACCAGCTTCAAAATCTCCAGCTCGCGCTTGCCGTTTGGCGTAACCACTGTTGTAGTGTCGCCTACCTTCTTGCCCAGAATGGCGCGCCCGATCGGCGAAGTCGTCGATATTAATCCCTGCGAAACATCCGACTCTTCGCTCGTCACCAGCTTGTACACGATCTCTTCATCCTTCGAGGTGTCGAAGACCGTTACCGTGGCTCCGAAGCCAACCTTGTCGTGAGGAATGTTGGTCAGGTTTACCATTGCCAGCTCGCCCATCCGCTTTTTCAGCTGCCCCAGGCGGGCATTCACGAACACCTGACGCTGCTTGGCCATGTGGTATTCGGCATTCTCACTCAGGTCGCCCAGGGCGACTGCTTTTTTAATCTCGGCCGGAAGCTCGGTCGTCAGCTCGTACTCAAGCTGCTTGATCTCCTCTTCGAGCCGTTTCTTGATCTGTTCTGGCATTGGGCCTTCCTGATTTCGGCTTAAATCGCCCGCAACGTCAGAAGCCACGGGATCTCCCGTGCCCGAAATCCGCGCATGGGGTGAAAATTCGATTATACGACCTTAGGACAAATCCTTCCCGTCAGGACGGCCTGTTGCCCCTCGAACCCCGTTATCCCCCAAAATCCTTCATAATCAATACGGCAGGCTGCGAGAGTACTTTCAACTTGTGCATGTCCTCGATCCTTCAGAAAGGGACAATCGAAATCGCCCACGTCTTAAAATAAGAGCCAATCGGAGGTCGCCCCCACCTTGAAGTTCATCGGTACCCTGCTGCTCCTTATCATCCTTATAGCTTTCGTCGCTGGCGGGCTCGCGGCATACTTCGTCTACACACCCTTCGGCCCCTCCACAGAAACCTTCGTCGAGATCGCTCCCCACACCGGAACCAAGACCATCGCCACCAAGCTGCAGCAGAGCGGCATCATCCGCAGCCGCTACGCCTTTGAGGCCCTCAAACTCGCCCGTGGCGGAACCCTCATGGCCGGCGAGTACCGCTTCGACCACCCTGTCACCCTCACCGAGGTCTACCGCCGCATCGCCCGCGGCGATATCTACACCCACGCCCTCACCATCCCCGAGGGCTACAACATCTTCGACATCGCCCAGGCCGTCGAAGCCGCCGGGCTCGGCGAACACGAAGCCTTCCTCGCCGAGGAGCGCAAGCACACCGAGCTCATCGCCGAATGGACCGCAGGAGCCACTACGCCCCCGGCCTCGCTCGAAGGCTATCTCTTCCCCGATACCTACCACTTCGCCCGCCACACCCCGGCGGTCCACATCCTCGCCGCCATGGTGCGGCGCTTCCGCGAGGCCAGCCAGCAGCTCGGCCTCGAAGGCGATGTCCCCCGCACCGTGACCCTCGCCTCCCTCGTGGAAAAAGAGGTCTCCCAGGACTCCGAACGCCCCCTCGTAGCCGGGGTCTTCCGCAACCGCCTGGCCAAGTCCATCCCGTTGGCCACCGACCCCACTGTCGTCTACGCAGCTCTGCTCGACAACCGCTGGCGCGGAACCATCTATGCCTCCGACCTGCATTCGCCCTCGGCATACAACACCTACCGCCACCCCGGCCTCCCTCCCGGACCGATCTGCAACCCCGGCATGGCAGCCTTTCGAGCAGCCCTCTCCCCGGCGAAGACCGATTACCTCTACTTCGTCTCCGACGCTGCCGGCCACAGCCGCTTCGCCGCAACGCTGAAAGAGCACAACCAGAACGTGCAGACCTATCGCAAGGCCCAGCAGCACTGAGCAGGCCCCGCAGAATGGCCTCGTATCTCTCTAGTACCCCCCAGAACACAGGGAAGGCGATTTCCCCGAACCTTCCCGTGTTCGCGGACATCTAAATCCTTTGTAGTCTCTGCTTCCCAAAAAAATTAGGCGGATATACTTAACCTTCGTGCGAATGAAGATACGACAAGCCTTGGTGTTGGGGATGGTGGGAATCCTCCCCGCGCTGACGGGATGCCTCTCCCATACCCGCTATGTGCCCAAGACTCGCATCGCCGACGTCATCATCAGCACGTCGCTCGATGCTATGGCCAAGCAGCTGGACACTCGCTATGAAGCCGTCCAGACCTTCAGCGCCGGGGTCGAGATCTCCGCCACCACCGGCGGCGGCCTCCAGGGGAAGGAAACCCAGTCCCTCAGCTTCGCCGGCTACATCCTCATGCGCAAGCCGGAGTTCCTCCGCGTCCTCCTCCTCGTCCCCGTCGTCCGCACCCAGGCCCTCGACATGGTCTCCGACGGCAGCAACTTCAAGCTCCTCATTCCGCCGCGCAAGCGCGCCATCGTAGGCAGCAACACCATCACGACTCCCTCGAAAAACGGCCTTGAGAACCTGCGCCCCGACGTCTTCTTCGACTCCATGTTCGTCCGCGGTCCCGAGCAGGACCAGATCATCTCCATGACCACCGACATCCGCGTCATCGAGTCCGGCAAGAAGAAGAAGGACCTCATCGAAGAGCCTGCCTACTCGCTTCAGATCCTCGCCAAGCCCGAGGGCGAGACCGTTCGCACCCTCCGCGTGATCCACATCAACTCCACCGATCTGCTGCCCTACCAACAGGACATCTACGACGTCAACGGGCAGGTCGTCACCAAGGCTCACTACAGCAACTACCAGTACTACGGCAATACTCCCTTCCCCTCGAACATCATCATCGAGCGCCCTCGCGACCACTACTCCCTCACGGTCAACATCACCAAGCTCACCCTCAACGGCAAGCTTGACGACGACCAGTTCGAGCTCAAGATCCCCGAGGGCATCAACGTCGAAACCCTGAAGTAAATACCTCGTAGAGGCCCACGCCACCATGGCGCAAAATATCTACGACACCCCTGAATTCTTCGAAGGCTACTCGCAGCTGGGCCGATCCCTGCATGGCCTTGCTGGCGCAGCGGAGTGGCCCGCCATGCGCGCCCTGCTCCCCGAACTGCGCAATCTCAGAATCCTCGATCTCGGTTGTGGGTACGGATGGTTCTGCCGCTGGGCACAATCTCAAGGGGCGGCCTCCATCCTTGGCCTCGATCTCTCCGAGAAGATGCTGGAACGGGCCGCTCACACTCAGCCCGTCGAAGGCATCACCTACAGAAGAGTGGATCTGGAGAACGTCCAGCTTCCCGCAACCTCATTCGATCTCGCCTACAGCTCCCTCGCGCTGCATTACATCGAAGATCTCGCCGCTCTCTTCGAGACCGTCCATGCTTCTCTGGCAGACGACGGCAGGCTGGTCTTCTCCATCGAGCACCCCATCTACATGGCGTCTCAAAATCCCGGATGGCTCATCGATGACAAGGGCAAAAAACGTTGGCCCGTCGACAACTACCTCAAAGAAGGCCCGCGAATCACCGACTGGCTCGCCAAAGGCGTCGTCAAGCAACACCGCACCATGGGAACTACGCTGAACCTGCTCCTCCGCACCGGCTTCACCATCAACCACGTCGAAGAATGGTGTCCCACCGCCGAACAGATCGCCGCCACGCCCGAGCTCGCAGAGGAGCTCGAGCGTCCCATGTTCCTCCTCATCGCCGCGCAAAAATAAATCACTTCAGCGTGTAACTGATCCCCGTCGTGAACTGGAACGAGTTCCTCCGATTGACCGGCGCCGGGAAGATCGCCAGCGGCGGGTTGTTCAGATAACTGTCCAGCGTTCCAATCTGAAACCGGAATCGCTTGTAGAGCGGAAAGCTCAGGCTGTTGGTCTCATTAATCGAATACGCCTCAGGCTGGTTATAGGCGGGAAGAAATTGCACCTGCTGCTCGAACACCGCATTCAGTGGAAGCTTGCGAACATAGTCCGCGCTGAACGTCGAGCCGACAAGGTTCGTATTCACCTCCGAAGCGGTCAGCAGAAACTCCTGCTTCTCATACTGCAGCGTCGCCTTCAGATCCAGCGTTTGCTTCGGTCGCTTGATCGCGGTCCATCCAACTCCCGCTCCGTAGATCTGTTGTAGATCCAGGCCCTGCGAAAAGTTGTGATCGTACGCCGTCGCCGCCAGCAGATACACCCGCGACGACACATACTCGTCGCGCTCCGCGTCCACATGGTAGATCGAAGTCTTCAGGTCAGGCAGCGCCGGTGCGCCCTCCGCCTGCCGTTGCGTGATCAGGCTGTAGGAGCCGGAGAAGTTCGCTGTCGTCCGGTTTCGTGGCGGCAGATAGGTCACCGTTGGCGTATTGCGTATGAGCGAGGCGCCCGCGCTATAGGTGTAATTGTTCTGCGTGGCCTGGATCAGCGTCGCTCCCAGGCTCACCGCCCCCTTCCATCGCCGGAAGAAGCTGACATCCTCCAAGACCTCCCGGTTGAAGGTCTCCAGATCCAGCACGTCCGCCGTGCTCTTGATCGGCATCGTCTGAATTTCATTCTTGCCTGTCAGCTGAATCTTGTTGTTCGCCACGTTGATGCTGCCCGATGGAACCTTCTGCACCGAGTGCCAGCTAAAGCGCTGGTCCTTGCCCAGCACCACGAACTGCCGCCCGGAGCGCAGCTCCTTCACCTTCGACCAGCTCACATTGATATCCCCAGCCATATCGCTATGGAACGTAACCGTGTCGCCGGTCGAGTGCATCAGCTTGCCCGTCAGCTGATCTCCATTCGTAAAGATCAGTACATCCGGCGCAGGCGGTTTGGCCCCAGCCGGGGCAGGATCGGAGGCATGAATGGCAATGCAGGAAAGAATTGCGGTAACGAAGAAAAGTACAGAGCAAAAGCAGGCCCGAAAAAGTCTCATTATCGTTAAGCCTAAGCGAAAGCCGGCCACAGGCCACAGGCCGCGCACCCATCTTCGCCGCACAGCAGCTAGGGCGGGCCATCGAGTAAAGCTCTTGGCATGCTATATTCCGTTACCGTAAAGATGCTCAATCTGACGCTCTCCCCCATCGGTTACGTTCGCTCCTCTCTCAGCAGCCGTGCCTCTGCTCCAAAGCAGCCACACGAAGGCGCGCCCTCCGCTCATCTCGATATCCTTCCTGCCTTCGCCGAAGCCGTCGAGGGAATCCAGCCCGGCAACGAGATCTGGATACTCACTTGGCTCCACCAGGCAAACCGCTCCACCCTCAAAGTCCACCCGCGCTCCGATCCCCAGAATCCTCTCACCGGTGTCTTCGCCACTCGTTCACCGGATCGCCCGAACCCCATCGGTCTTCATCGCGCAACCGTGCTTGCCGTCGCAGCTGGCAATCTTGAAGTGCAGAATCTCGAAGCCATCGACGGCACACCCATCCTCGATATCAAGCCGGTCATCGATTCCGTCCGGTAACTTTACCGGTCGGATGCCTCCCTTCACGCAGCTTCCTTGCGCTGGCCTCATTTATCGCAACGCGAACCCATATCTGCCACGCATTCCTTACAATCGAAAACATGTCTCTGGATCACATGGACGGGAGCGGCGAACTCGATCATGCGGCGTCGGTCTTTCTAGGTGTCCGCCAGCGTCTTTTCGGAATCGCCTATCGCATGCTTGGCAGCGCCGCCGAGGCCGAGGATCTTGTTCAGGAAACATGGATCCGCTGGCAGGGGACGGATCGCTCTACCGTACTTGATCCACCGGCCTTCCTGTCTACGATTACCGTCCGGCTCGCTCTCAACGTCGCCCAGTCGGCCCATTCCCGTCGCGAGACCTACATAGGCCCCTGGCTGCCCGAACCCGTCGATACCAGCACCGATCCTCACCTCGGAGCCGAGCGTGGGGAAGCCCTCTCCCTTGCTGTTCTCCTGCTCCTCGAAAAACTCACGCCGGCAGAACGCGCAGCTTACGTCCTGCGCGAAGCGTTCGATTATCCCTACTCCGCGATCGCCGACCTGCTGGACTTCACCGAGGCCAACGTCCGCCAGATCGTCTCCCGCGCACGCCGTCACATCGCAGAAGAGGGGCATTCATCCGCCCCATCGTCAGGCTTCCAGAAGCAGGACAGGTTTCTTCAGGCTTTTATGCGCGCCGCACAAAAGGGCGAACTTGCCGAACTCGAAAGCCTCTTTGCCGCCGAGGTCGTCTCCCTCACCGATGGCAATGGCATCGTCAACGCTGCGCGCAAACCTGTCATCGGTCAGGAACGCGTTGCCAGGTTCGTGGCTTCCTTCCCCTCACACTTTTGGGCCGATGCAACCCTGGCTTACATTCAGGCCAACGGACAGTCCGCTGTCCTTATCTCGCGGAACAACTCTGTATATGCCTTCGGAACGGTTGAGGTCACAGACGACCGCATCAGCAAGATCCTCTGGGTCATGAGCCCCGCCAAACTCGCGCTCATCTCAAGAGCCTGGCCGGGGTTCGGCTAGAACCACGCCCCCTCCTCCCTCCGATCTCCTGCCCCACAGGAAAATCCTGCGTCGTGTCACAACACGCAAGGCTATTCGGTCTTCCCTGTAACGAAGGAACAAAACTCCGCCCCGTCTGTGGGCAATCCGGGAAGGTTCATCATGAAGATCGTCATCATCGGAGGCACCGGCCTCATCGGAAAGAAACTTGCCAATCTGCTTCGTCAACAGGGTCACGATGTCCTTTCGGCCTCACCCTCTTCGGGCGTCAACACGCTTACCGGCGAAGGTCTCGCCGAAGTCCTCAAGGGAGCACAGGTCGTCATCGACACCTCCAACTCTCCCTCCTTCGAGGAGAAAGCAGTTCTCAACTTCTTTGAGACCTCGGCTGGCAATATTGCAAAACAAGAGGTCGCCGCAGGAGTGCAACATCACGTCGCGCTCTCCGTCGTTGGAGCCGATCGCATGGCCAGCGCAGGCTACATGCGCGCCAAGGTCGCGCAGGAAGCCATCATCAAGGCCTCCGGCATTCCATACACCATCGTTCGCGCCACGCAGTTCTACGAGTTCCTTCAGGGAATCGCCGATGTAAGCCAGCAGGACGGAGCCGTCCGCCTTCCGCCCGCGCTCATGCAGCCAATGGCCGCCGATGACGTTGCCGCCGCCCTGCGTGACGTCACGACCGCCAAACCCGCCAATGGCATCGTTGAGGTGGCAGGTCCCGAGAAGCTTCCCATGGTCGAGATCGTTAAAAAGGTACTTACCGCGAAGCACGACCCACGTCCGGTCGTCTCGGACCCCGGTGCTCGCTACTTCGGATACCTGCTCGACGACCACACCCTGAACCCCGATGGTCCCAGCCCCCGCATCGCTCCAACGCGGTTTGCGGATTGGCTGCAAAAATCAGCGTAGCCATTCGACCAACTTCACTGGGTTCGACTGGATCGACCCGTAACGGAACCGTCCCACCTACGCGGCTTTACCGCATGGGTGGGACCACTTTTGGAGAAAAGTAGTCTGTCGAAGGCGATGCCTCAGAATCCACCGGAAGAAACCTGTCAAGCCCGATGTGTCCGTATAGCCAATAACATCAATTACATCCATCTGCCGATGAGATATCGTCCAACCTCTATACTGGAATGGAAAGCAAAACAAGGCTCTCCCACGACAAAGTGTCATCCTGAGAAAGTGTCATCCTGAGAAAGTGTCATCCTGAGCGAAGTTTGGCGGTATTTCGCCAAACGCAGTCGAAGAGCCTGCCCTGAGCGAAGCCGAATGGGACCTGCGGTTCAACCCGGCAAGATGGATCGCCGCGTGGATCCTCAACAAATTGAATACTTTGCGAAGTATGCCCCGCGTCTTTCGGGATCTTCACGCAAATCTGTGCAGCAGGTCCAAGGCTAAGTCAAATCATTTGAAGACTTTGACGCATTTTGTAGGGGGGAGGCTAGATCGTAAGCCCCGCCCGCTCGGCATGGGCATGGATCGCAGCATTGATCTCGAGAGCCAGCTTCAGCGCCGCCCGGCCATCCTCACCGGAAACCACCGGAACGGATCTCTTCCGCACGGCGTCGAGGAAGGAGACGATCTCCAGCAGCAGCGGTTCGCCCTGCTCCACCGGAACCTTGCTCAGCGAGAGCCCGGCCGAAGGATGACCCCCGGAAGCCTGGAGCTGCTGAGATTCCTGAAGCATCTGGGCCATCGCCGCCAGCTTCGCCGGGTCCATCCCCGCTGCAGCCGTCACATCGATCATCAGCAGATCCTGCCGCGCGAAGTCGATCGAGAGATATTGGTGAGGCTGGAAGAACCTCAGCTTGCGAACCCGCTCCGTCGAAACCCGGCTGGCCGTAAAGTTCGCAACGCAGCCGCTCTCAAACTCCACCCGGACGTTCGCAATGTCGACTTTCGGTGACAACACCGGCAGGCCGACTGCCCGAACCTCGGCCAGCGGCGAGCCCACCAGGCTCAGCACGATGTCCAGATCATGAATCATCAGGTCCAGCACCACATCCACATCGAGTGAGCGCGGAGTAAAGACGCTCAGGCGGTGCGACTCGAAGAACATCGGCTGATGCAGATATCGCCGTGCTGCCGTCACCGCCGGATTGAACCGTTCCAGGTGTCCGACCTGCACGATCCGCCGATGCCTCGCGGCCAGCGCAAGAATGCTGTCCGCATCCTCAAGGCTCGGAGCCAGTGGCTTCTCGATCAGCACATCGACGCCCGCGGCGATCAGCTCCTCGGCTGCGGCACGGTGATGCACCGTCGGAACGCAGACGGAAGTCGCATCCAGGCCCTCGCCTCTTGAAAGGCACTCGGCGATCGAGCCGAACGCGGGCACGCCGAACTTTGCCGCTGCTTCAGCGGCAACAGCCGGGTTGGGATCGACCAGGGCAACCAGTCGCACCGGCTCACCCGCCCGTTCCAGCTCTTGATAAACGCGGAGATGGTTGCGGCCAAAGGCCCCGGCCCCGACGACCGCGACCCGGAGTGGATTCGTAGCGCTCACTTACTTGATGGGAGCTTCTACCGCCTCGCGGCAGCGTGCATACAGCTCCAGCAAGTGCGTTATCTGATCTTCAGGTTTCGCCGAGGTCACAACGCCGAACCCGGTTGAGCTGCCGCCTTTGCTTGGGAGGTTCGCATGCGCGGCGACGAACTTCAGCAGGTCCAGGGCAATATCTTCCGTGCGGCGCGCGGCAATCGTAGTGGCTTCCATGAAAAAGGTCCCTCTTGTCTCTCTAGCCCGATCTTAATGGCCGATGCAGGCGCCGTGCAAATGCGAATCGATGGATGTGATTCTCAAGCGTCTGCTCCGCTACCAACCCGTGGAGTAAGTTCTACACCAGACATCGGACGGCCTTCACGCCGCAGAGAATCTCGTAGGGAATCGTCTTGGCCAGGCACGCGTGATCGTCAGCGCTCACACCCTCGCCCAGAACCACGGCCTCATCGCCTACCGAGACCGACGGGATGAACGTCACGTCAACGATGGTCAGGTTCATCGAGATGCGGCCTACGATCGGAGCCTGCGTGCCGCCGAACAGGACTCGGCCTCCGGCACGCATATCCGTGGCGGAAAGTTCACGCCTCAGGCCATCGGCATAGCCCACCGGCAACAGGGCGAGACGCATGCGCCGCGCGGCAGTGAAGGTTCCGTTGTAGCCGATCCTTGCTCCTGCCTCAACCTCGCGCAGCCCTGTGACGCGCGCCTTCCAGGTCATCACCGGCAGAAGCCGCGGCCGGACCTGCGATTGTGCGAGGTCCCCGTAACCCTGCTCGCGCTCGACCGCAAGGCTGTACCCATAGAGTGCAAGACCGCTGCGCACCATCGCACGTGCGCCAAGCAGGTCAGCCGTCTTCTTCAGCCAGCGGAGCGGTTCTCCAGCTGAATTATCGATCGTTGAGGAGTTTCCGGCATGAACCCAGGCAGGCTTCAGGCCGGAAGCGGCGACCTGCTGGATAGCCTGCTCGAAGAGCGTCCTCTGTGCCGCGGTCTGAGACGAGCCGGCGATCTCGGACGAGGCGAAGTGGGTCATCACGCCATCGAGACGGATCGCGCTTTGGCGGCTCAGCCATCGCAGGACATCGTCCAGCGCTTCGCCGATTGCGACTCCCTGCCGGGCCATGCCTGTATCCACTTCAAGATGCACACGGAATGGCTGTGAGGTTTCGTTCTTCGCAGTCCGAACCAGCGCCTGCAGCTGTTCGATCGTCGAGATGACAGGGATTAGATTCTGCTCCCACATGGAACCCATGTCCTCTTCGAGCGCTTCGCTCATGACGAGCACATGCGGCTGCCGTTCGATTGGAATGCCTGCCTTCCCGAGCGCCGCCCGAACAGTCGCCCCCTCGGAGACGTCCGTCACGCCCAGCCATTCGGCCCCGGCTGAGGCCAGCACCGGAGCACATAGCTCGATTCCGTGCCCATAGGCGTCCGCTTTTACAACCGCGAGCACGGACATTCCGGCAGCCACGCTGTCAGCAAGCAGGCGATAGTTTGCGGCAAGCCGCTGTCCTGAGATTTCCACCCAGTTCTTCACTCTTCTATCCTACGGCCCTATCGGAAGGAGCCGTGAAGATCGAGGAAAGGCTCGCGAGTGGGTTAGAGGACAGCCGAGGGCGCCAGAAGTTCGCGGCGCTCCTCAGCTGACGGTACGACTTGCCTCAGATGATCTTCAAGCCGCTGACCTTTCTTTGGCGTAAAGGTACGCTCGAGGATGGCAACGTCATCCATGCGATCGAGGCGGAAGTCACGAAAGTCTTCGCGCAGTTCGCACCATGAGGTCAGGGTCCACACGCCGCTCCAAAAGACGAGCGCAAGCGGCCATACGCAACGCTGGCTGTTCTCTCCATCTTCACGAACGTACTTGAAGCTGGCGACATGCTGGGATTTGCAGGCGCTATGCAGCATGTCGACGCGAGCCCGAAGGTGCGGGCGCATTCGATGGCCGGGAGCATAGAGCAAAATGGAGTCGAACTCCGTGCGCAGGTCCGCCGGCAGAACAGCTTCGATGCGCTGCAAGGCCTGATCGGCCCCGAGGACGTTCTCTGCGCCTCCCCAGGCGCGCACGAGACGTGCCCCGAGGACGAGCGCGGTCAACTCGCCCCGGGTAAACATCAGGGGTGGGAGATCCATATCGCGGCGGAGGGTGTAGCCGACTCCAGCTTCGCCCTCGATGGGGGTTCCCGCGAGCTGAAGATCTTGAATGTCGCGATAGATCGTCCGCTGCGACACTTGCAGCTTTGAGGCGAGCGTCTGCGCCGTCTGCAGCCTGCCCTGACGGAGAAACTGCACGATTCGGAAGAGGCGGTCTGCGCGTCGCATGGTTTAGAGATTCGGTGCCGGTTCTTAAGCTATCAGTTGCCAGCTGCTGTTTTGCCTGATCGATTTTACGGGCTACTGACAACTGCCTTAGTGGGAATGCAGCCCGATGTGGTTTCCTTCGGAGTCGCGCAAGCAGGCGAAGTGACCGTAGCCGCCAGGCACCGGCGTCTTGGGCATCAGCACCAGGCCACCTGCCGTGGGAACGCGCGCCAGAACATCGTCGAGCTCGCCGTCACAGTTGAGATAGACCATGGTTCCGCCACGACCAGGCTTTTGAAAGGGCCGCTTAACCAGCGTTCCACCAGTGCCTGTTTGCTCCGATGCGAAAAGGGCCATCGGGCGGTCGAGGCTATGACGGTGCATTTTGACGCCGAGCAGCGTCTCGTAGAAATCCGCAGCCCTGTCCAGGTCTTCACAGGGAATTTCGAACCAGTTGATTGCATTCTGTTTTGCTGTCATTTGTCCGCTCATGGGGCGCTCCTTCATCCCTTTCGGGAAACACTCTAGGGCGACTACATCACGAAGCATACTGAAGCCCTACTGACAGCATCATGTCAGTAGGTTTGTCGGGAGGAATCTTTCTTTGAAAGGGATCGAAGATCAGAAATAAGGCGGAAAACTACCGCAGATCGTTCTACCGCAGATCCTTCGACTCCGCTGCGCTCCGCTCAGGACGACACGGTTGAGATTCTGAACGGCGGCATGGAAACAAGTCAGCACGGAGACAAATCGCTCCTCGAAGCCTTTTCTAGTAGCCTCCGCCGCCGTGGTCGCCGGAGCTAAGGTTCTCAAAGCGCGTGTAATCGGAGAGATACGCGAGGTGGACGCTGCCGGTGGGGCCATTGCGCTGTTTGGCGATGATGATCTCGGCCTTGCCCTTGGATTCCGGATCTTCATCGCCGTTTTCATCCTTGTTGTAGTAGCTGTCGCGGTGGATGAAGCAGACAACGTCGGCGTCCTGTTCGATAGAGCCGGATTCGCGGAGGTCGCTGAGCATAGGCTTTTTGTCGCCACCACGCTGCTCACTGGCGCGGGAGAGCTGCGAGAGCGCGATGACGGGGACCTTCATCTCCTTGGCGAGCGCCTTGAGGCCACGAGATACGGCGGCGACTTCCTGGTTGCGATTTTCGAAGCCCTTCTTGCCGGGGCCAGAGGAGCCTGTCATCAGTTGGAGATAGTCGATCATGATGAGATCGAGGCGGCCCTCCTGCTGACGCAGACGGCGCGCCTTGGCACGCATCTCGGCCAGCGTGATGCCGGGTGTGTCGTCGATGAACATCTTCGATTCGATGAGGCGCTCGAGCGCAGCCATCAGCTTGCCCTTGTCCTCTTTGGGCAGGAAGCCGGTCTGGATCTTGCGCGAGTTGACCATTGCCTCGCTGGCGAGCATGCGGCGCAGCAGGCTCTCTTTCGACATTTCAAGTGAGAAGACGGCGACGACCTTGCCGTCGCGGACGGCAGAATTCTGCGCGATGTTGATGGCCCAGGCAGTTTTGCCCATGGAAGGCCGCGCGGCGATGATGATGAGCTCGGAGTCCTGCAGGCCGCTGGTCATGCGGTCGAATTCGATGTAATGAGTGGCGAGCCCGGTGACTTCGCGGCCCTGCTCGTAGAGCTTGTCGATGGAGCCGAAGGAAGATTTTACGATCTCGCCGATGTCGGAGAAGCCTCCGGTGACGGCGTGGTCGGAGATCTCCATCAGGCGAGTGCTGACGTTGTTCAGGACCTCGATGGCTTCCTGGGACTGATCAGCTGCATCGACCATCCCCATATCGCAGACGGTCATTAGCTGACGCATCAGGCTCTTGTCGCGCACGATGCGGACGTAGCTCTCGACGCTCAGCTTGCGCGGCAGACCCTCGCTCAGGGAGGCCAGATAAGGCACGCCGCCGATCGAATCCAGCTCTTTCTGCTTGCGCAGTTCCTCGGCGACGGTAACGATGTCGACTGCGTGCCCCGTCTCGGCGATCCGCAGCATTCCCGCAAAGATGCGTCGGTGCGAATCGAGCGCGAAGTCTTCGGCGGTAAGAAGCATGGTGGCATCGGTGATGGCCAGGGGTTCCACCAGCATCGCACCGAGGATGGTCATCTCCGCGTGGACGGAGGCGGGGCGCTCCTGCTGATCGCCGACGAGTTGGGGATAGGTTGCCATGAATCTCTTACCTTAGCGGAGCATGCACTCAGGTGCTTCCACAGGGTTGTGCAAGGCTGTGGAGAACGAGGAAAAGTCGCCCGTTCCTAAGTTTACGCGGTCATATCCCTGGACAGAAACGCCGGTATCCAAAGAGGAAACCGGCGTTCGGGCGAAGCGGATGTAAGTCGTTTACTTGTGCTTGTAATCCTGGAACAGGTCGGGAAACTGTTGTTTCAAACCGGCGATCTTGGGGACGTCGCAGACCTGGATATAGGGATTGTTCGGATTCTTGTCGGCGTAGTCCTGATGGTAGTCTTCGCCATCATAGAAGGCCTTGAGAGGCACAAGCTGGGTCACGATCTTTTTGGGGAAGACATGCGCCGCATCGAGCTGCGCGATGTAGGCAGCGGCGGTCTTCTGCTGCTCCGGGGTGGTGAAGAAGATGGCCGAGCGGTACGAGGTTCCAACGTCTGGCCCCTGGCGATTGAGCTCCGTGGGATCGTGGACGACGGAGAAGAAGATGCGCAACAGGGTTCCATAGCTGATCTTTGTGGGGTCGTAGACGATCTTTACCGATTCGGCGTGGCCGGTGGCCTCGGAGGAGACGGCATCGTAGTTGGCGGTCTCTTTGCTTCCACCCGAATAGCCTGCCGTGGTTGCGGTGACGCCCTTGACTCGCTGAAAGACACTCTGTACGCCCCAGAAGCATCCGCCCGCGAAGACAGCTGTTTCGCTATGCTGTCCCTGGACCTGCGGATCGAGCGCAGGAGCAGGAATCGGCGCTCGCTTCGTCTGTGCGGCAACGTTTGCCATTTTGCGTCCTCCCATCACTAGCACGACGGCGAGAAGCGCGATGAAGATCAGACTCAGCCTTACCCAGGTCGCCCCATTTTTCATCGCAATTCCTCCATCGCACACACCCATTCGACGCGGCAATTGCCTGTCAGGTCACAAAAAGGCTAGGCCACGCTCTGCTGGCGGGCCTGGATCTCGATAAAAACGTGAATGAGACTGATGGCTGCGGGGGTTACGCCGGAGATGCGGCTGGCCTGGCCCAGGGTCTGCGGGCGGACGCGGCCCAGCTTCTCCTTCATTTCGCGGCTAAGCCCACTGATCGCGGTGTAGTCGAATCCGTCGGGAATCGCCTTCTGCTCGGCGCGCTTCAGCTTTTCCATCGACTTACGCTGCTGGTCGAGGTAGCCAGCGAACTTGATCTCGGTTTCAACCGTCTTCATCTCGTTGCGAACCCAGGCGGGCAATCGGGTCTCCTGGGCTGCGTCCATCGCCTCAACCCATTCGCCCAAACCATCCTGCGTCGCGATCAGGCTTCGCAGTACAGGCGCGAGAGATTCGAGGTTTACAGCCGGACGCTTCAGAAGAACTGCGAAGGTCAGGCCCTCGACATTGGTTCCTTCGAGAGTCGCGCGGACTTCGGCAGGAAGCTCGGGTATCTGCACCTTCGTCGCGGCGAGCAGCTTCGCAAAGAACGCGGTGCGCTGCTGCCGGGCTTCGTAGACGACCCAGGCTTCATCGCCGATCAGGCCCAGACGGCGGCCGTGCGGGGTCAGCCTGCGGTCCGCATTGTCGATGCGCAGGTGCAGGCGAAACTCTGCCCGCGAGGTGAACATGCGGTATGGCTCGTTGGTTCCCTTGCTGATGAGGTCGTCGATCAGGATGCCGGTATAGGCTTCCGTACGATCGAGCGTGAAGGGGACGACTGGTTCTCCGCTTGCGGCCGCCTTCACCGCGAGCGCAGCGTTGATGCCGGCCATCAGGCCCTGGCAGGCAGCCTCTTCGTAGCCACTGGTTCCGTTGATTTGTCCGGCGAGATAGAGACCGTCGTATTTCTTTACCTTCAGGGAACGGTCAAGCTCCGTCGGGTCGATTGCGTCGTACTCGATCGCGTAGCCGGGGCGCAGCATCTCGGCATTCTCGAGGCCAGGGATCGAGCGCACCATCGCTGCCTGAACCTCCATAGGAAGGCTGGTGCTCATGCCGTTGATGTAGACCTCGTGCGTGTTCAGGCCTTCGGGCTCGAGAAAGAACTGATGCTGCGCCTTCTCCGGAAAGCGCACGATCTTATCTTCGATGGAGGGGCAATAACGCGGACCAATGGCTTCGATCTGCCCGGAGTACATCGGGGAGCGATGCACGTTGTCGCGGATGAGCTGGAGTGTCTCCGGCGTGGTGTAGGCGATGTAGCAGCTGATCTGCCGGAGGGGCGGAACACCGCCCTTCGCAAACGGCGAGTGGAAGCTGAAGGGGGTAGGCTCGGCGTCTCCCGGCTGCTCTTCGAATCGCGACCAGTCGATGGTGCGTCCGTCGAGTCGCGGAGGCGTCCCGGTCTTCAAACGGCACTCGCGCAGACCGAGCCGCTTGAGGCTTTCGCCCAGAAGCACGCTGGCAGGCTCTCCGGAACGACCTGCCGTGTAGTGCTGTTCGCCGCAGTGGATCAGGCCATTGAGGAACGTGCCCGTCGTGACGACGGTTGCGGACGCCCGGATCTCGCGGCCGTCTCGCAGCTTCACGCCGCGAATGACGCTGTGTGAGGCCTCGCCGGAGGGGCTGGTCTCCACGATCAGGTCAACGACCTCTGCCTGCTTGATAAAGAGATTTGGCTGCGCTTCGAGCACCTCGCGCATCTTCACGCGATACAAAGCCTTGTCGCACTGGGCGCGGGGCGACCACACTGCCGCTCCTCGCGAGGTATTCAGCAGCCGGAACTGGATTCCGCAGGCGTCCGCGACCTCACCCATGACTCCGCCAAGCGCGTCGACCTCGCGTACTAAATGGCCCTTCGCGATTCCGCCGATCGCGGGATTGCAGCTCATCTGGGCGATGAGGTCGAGGTTCAGGGTAAAGATCGCCGTGCGCAGTCCCATGCGCGCCGCCGCCACAGCAGCTTCGCAGCCGGCATGCCCTGCCCCCACGACGAGCACATCATAATGTTCCGTAAACGCCATCCCCTCTATTTTACTGGCCGGAAGGGGTCTCGAGCGATTTGTTTGTGAAGCCGTCCTCCAGGCCGAGTTGTCTCAAAGATGTAAAAAAGAACGCCTTGTGCGCCGCAATCCGCTAAGTGCGTCATAAGCTCAAAGGCGAATGGTTATGGAAGACGCAAACGGTTCTGCGAGTTCAGGTTCGAGCGCGAGGCTTGAGACAGCTTTATGCGCCGTGCTTGCACTGCTTCTGCTGTGGAAGGGCGTGATTCCGGCCTGGCGATCTCTCAACACGGATTTCCCCAACTATTACCTGGTCGCCCGCCTGTTTCGGGAGGGCTACAGTCTCGATCGCATCTATGACTGGATATGGCTGCAGAGGATAAAGGATCACTGGGGGCTGGACCAGACACTGGTCGGTTTCGCGGGATTGACGCCCTGGTCGGCGCTGCCAATCGTTCCGCTTTCGATCTTTTCGGCCCTGACGGCGAAACGGATCTGGATTGTGATCAACCTGGGTTTGCTGGCTGCATGCGTCGAGCTGCTGCATCGTTCGACCGCGCTTGGGCGTCGGCGCATCTGGCTGATTGCATTGCTTGCAGTGTTGCCCCTCCGCACCAGCTTTCTTAATGGACAGATGCACCTGCTGGTTCTGTTCCTCATGGTGCTGGCCTATGTCTTCCATCGCCGTGACCGCGCAGTGTGGTGTGGAGTGTGCATCGCGCTCGCTGGAGCTCTCAAGATCTATCCCCTGCTGTTCGTTCTCTTCTTCCTGTGGAAGCGACAGTGGCGTACTGCGGTGGCGACGGTGATCGCGGCCGGGATTCTCGTGGTGGTTGGGGGATTCACGATGGGGTGGGGTCCTCTCCATACCTATACGTTCGAGATGCTTCCACGGAGCATGCAGGGGGAGATGCTCGACCCTTACAATCTGCACGCGGCATCGGCGACAGCTCTCTTTCATCGTCTCTTTCTGTTTGAGCCATCTCTCAATCCCACGCCTCTGCTTGCCTCACCCACTCTCTATGCCGTTTTGTATCCTCTCTGGCAGGCGGCGATTCTGTTTCCCCTATTCGCTCTTATTCGTCCTCTCAGTGGATCTTTGCGGGAGCAGACGGAGTGGGCAGGCTTTCTCTTGGCTTTGCTGCTTTTGTCGCCAGTGCCTTCGAGCTATCACTTCGTAGTGATGATCCTGCCTGCCGTTCTGCTGATCGATGGACTGGCCCAGGAGAACCGACGCGGCCTCATCTCCATCGCTGTATTGCTTTACCTGTTCGTTTCGGTATCCGGTTTCATCGCACCGAAGTCTGACACCAGCTCAGGCCTGAATTCACTCCTCATGACCTCCCGCCTGTGGTTTGGGATCGCTTTGTATGCGGTTTTGTTCGTTTGGCTTCGCCGTGATCCTGAGCGGAGAGGATTGCAGCATGAGCGTAACCGCTACGCTCTGCTCATTGCACTCACAGGGATCGCGCTGACGTTGAGCATTGCGAGCTATCACCGTCACTTCCTTAATCGGGACCAGGAGATGGGACGCCGCATCGCGCCACCAGCCACGACATTGCTTGCCACCCAGCCTCATGCCGACTTCAGCCGTGACCTCTTCGTGGCCATGTGGCCCAACGGTTATAGCATTTCCGAAGCTGATGGGCCTGTACTTCTTAACCGACATGCTCGGCGATTTACAGATCAACTCTCGTTCACGGTATCTCCGGATCACAGAATCTTTGCAGAGGTTGCAGACTCTTCGGGCTCTCGCATCGTTCGCGGCTCTGATCTCGCACCTGTAATAGAGGACGCGGAGTCTCCTGCGATCTCTGCCGATGGCAACCAGCTTGCCTTTATCCGCGAGCACAAAGGTCGAGGCAGCTTATGGTCTATGCCTCTGGACGCGGAGGCTTCATTGAAGCCACTGTCACCGGTGCGTCTCACGGGCGAAGATTACGACGTACGCGATATCTCGTTTCTTCGCTCGGGCGCTCTTCTTTTTCTGGCGAAGCATGAGGGGTCGGCTGGGTTATTTTCCATCCAACCGGGCGCCGCCCTTACGGTTCCGTTCTTTTCTCCCGGGGTCGAGATTGGGAATTTTTCTGTGTCGCCGAATGAGCGCTACATGGCGTTTACGGAACGAATTCATAACCGCTGGCAGCTCGCTGTGCTGGATATGTCGAACCGCCAGGTAAAAGTTCTTACGACGACGGACTGCAACGCGTACACTCCAGCATGGTCGGCGAGATCGTCTATCGTTTACGCAACGGACTGCGGACGCGGTGTTGGACTTACGGCCTTGGCTGCCTTCGATATCTCCGCATCGAAGCCATAAAACCCGCATGTTCCTTCTTTACATTCTGAGCTGCCTCGATAGAATCACGGCATGCTCGTCTGCCGATCCTTCTCTGCCGTTGCACTGCTTTGTGCGTCGCTGACGGTTCATGCACAGAGCTCGACTGCACTCAGCACGACGGCAATCACAACCGACCCCGCGCCAGACAAGGCGAATCCTGCGGCTATGCGATCGTTTCAGCTGCCTAGTCATGGAGCGCTGCTCAATGCGCTGGTCTACGTTGCGGCTGGAGCGGGTCCGCATCCCATTGTGATTCTTCTGCACGGCTTTCCAGGAAACGAGCGCAACCTGGATCTCGCGCAGGCAATTCGACGTGCAGGATACGACGTCCTCTTCTTTGACTACAGGGGATCCTGGGGCTCTCCGGGCGATTTCTCTTTCATTCACTCTATTGAAGACACGCACGCCGCGATCGAATTTCTTCACGATTCTGCAAATGCAGCGAAGTTCCGAGCGGACCCCAGGAAGATTCTTCTTATTGGTCACTCCATGGGCGGAATGATTGCTGCAATTACCGCTTCGGAGGAGCCGGAGAATGCCGGCATCCGGTTCGTCGGTCTCGTCTCCGCGGCGAATATGGCGGGCCGGGTCCTGCCTGCTGTAAGAGCGAATCAACAGGAAGCCGCGCTGCCTCAGATTGGACGAGGGTTGGCTGCCGAGGGAATGGCGCCGCTTGCCGGTTGCACGCCGGAGTCGCTCGCCCGGGAGCTGCTGGTGAACGCCGCGCGCTGGAACATCCCTGATCTTGCGCCGAAGCTTGCTAGGCGTCCGATCCTGGTGATCACATCCGATGACGGCCTTGCCCCCGCAAACAACGAGCTGATCGAGAACCTGCACAAGCTTGGCGATACGGAGGCACGCTCCGTTCACTTTGCCACGGACCACTCCTATTCGGATCATCGCATTGCGCTTCAGCAGGAGATTCTGCGAAGCCTTGATGTTGCCCACATGCGCTGATTCAACGACAACGGGGAAGCAACCGACACAAGCCCATTCTCATCCTCACTGATAGCGTGCTGCCGCGCGCTGTAACCTTGATCATGATGACGATTGCTAACGTACTTCAATTTCGCCACACCTGGTTCGCCGCCGTCTTCTATTTCTGCGGCTTTATCGTTGCAGCGAATCTGATCCACTACCTTCTGTTTCGCATCCTTAAAAAGAAAGAAGAGAAAAGGATCGGCAGCCGCTGGGGGATTCAGCAGCATTTGAGCCATCCCGCACGCGCCATCTTTTTGCTGACCTGCGCCGGAATTGCCCTTCCGCTTCTGCCGTCATTGCCGTCGAATCTGAACGGCATTATTCGTCAGGGATTGCTAATGGCGGTGGTTCTCTGCCTTGGCTGGTTCGCCGTTAGCTGTGTCTATGTTTTGCAGGAGTTCCTGCTCCAGCGTTACGACCTGAAGTCCGAGAATAATGTTCGCGCGCGCCGCTTTCACACGCAGTTTCAACTCTTCCGCCGCATTCTGATCACCTTTGTCGTTGTTGTAACGATCGGTGCTCTTTTGTGGACCTTTAACGATCCGCGAATATGGCATTACGGCTCGGGACTTCTCGCCTCCGCTGGTCTCGCTTCGCTGATCGTTGCCACCGCGGCCAAGTCCACGGCATCGAACTTTTTCGCTGGTCTTCAGATCGCGATTACGGAACCGATTCGGATCGATGATGTGGTCGTCATCCAGGGGGAGTGGGGGCGTATAGAAGAAATTACCTCCGCCTACGTCGTCGTTCGCATATGGGATCTGCGTCGCCTTATCGTTCCGCTCAGTTATTTTATTGAGAATTCATTTCAGAACTGGACCCGCGAATCTTCGGACATCCTTGGCACTTCGTTCCTGTATGTGGATTACGCGATTCCCGTCGAAGAGCTAAGGGATGAGCTGAAACGCATGGTGGAGGCCTCATCGCTGTGGGATAAAAGGGTTTGCGGTCTGCAAGTAACGAACCTGTCCGAGCGCACGATGGAGCTGCGCTGCCTGGTCAGCTCACGCAACTCAAGCGAGAACTTTGATTTGCGCTGCCTCGTGCGCGAGAAGATGATTGCCTACATTCAGCAGCACTATCCAGAATCGTTCCCGACGACGCGCTTCGCCGCTACTTCGGAGATCCCCATCGACCTGAAACAACCTGCACCGGGAGATCAAGCGATTCTCTCGCCCGGCCGATCGGAATCCATGGACTATCGTTGATTGCAACGATGGCTTCGAAAGGTCACGAGAGCATCGATCCCCGGCAAAGGCTACACTTGATACCGACATGGACCTCAAGCAGCTTAACGATCACTTTGGAATCCCCAACGTTCTTCACTTCGACGAGCATGCGGGGCTCTCTCGCGCCGTCATTACAGCTCCAGCCGCCAGCGCCACGGTCTATCTGCAGGGGGCGCACCTCACGCATTGGCAGCCAACAGGTGAGCAGCCAGTTCTCTTCATGAGCCGGAAGAGTGACTTTCTTCCGGGGAAACCCATTCGCGGTGGGGTTCCGATTGCCTTTCCGTGGTTCGCGACCGACTCGAAGGAAGACCGTTTTCAGGGCAAGCCCGGTCCCTCTCATGGCTTTGCCCGAATCCAGGACTGGACTCTCAGCTTTGCGGCGCTATCCGGCGATGATCTCCATCTCACCTTTACGCTTGGGCCTACCGAGCTCAGCCGCCAGATGGGCTTCGATCACTTTCGTCTCGCCTTCGAGCTGGTGATAGGGCGCAGCCTTACGATGCGTCTCGCTGTCGCGAACGATTCAGAGGCCCCCCTACAGTTTGAAGAGGCGCTGCATACCTATTTTGCCGTCGGCGATGTCCATGAGGTTTCTATTACAGGGCTTGAGCCGACGGGTTACGTCGACAAGACGGATCACTTTCGCTTCAAGCCTGCGGCCAACGCACCGCTTCGGCTGACCGGATTCACAGACCGCGTCTACCCCAATACCACGGCGACCTGCACCATCCATGACGAACAGATCAAGCGCACGATCACGGTCGAAAAGAAAAACTCCAACACTACGGTCGTCTTCAATCCATGGAAAGAGTTGCCTGACATGGGGCCGGATGAGTGGCATGAGATGGTCTGTGTCGAGACCGTGAACGCCGGGCAGAACACCGTGACGCTGGCATCCCGGTCGACCCATGTCATGGAGGCCCACATTACAGTGCAGAAATCGCAGGAGAAACGAGGCTGACCATGCTGATCCTCGCATCGTCGTCACCCCGGCGCACCCAGTTGCTGAAGCTTGCGGGCCTTGATTTCACAGTGGAGGCAGCCGATATCGATGAGCGAATCCAGCCGGACGAAGCCCCGGCGACTTATGTGCAACGGCTCGCACTCGAGAAGGCACAGGCAGTCTGGGATCGTCACAGGTCGGAGGAGAATGCTGACCTCGTCGTGCTGGGCGCGGACACCACGGTAGTGTGCGATGGCATGATTCTTGGAAAGCCTGTCGATCAGACAGATGCTCGAAGAATGCTGGAGATGCTCGCCGGCCGCACGCACCAGGTGCTTACCGGAATCGCCGCCGTCTCGCGTCGCGGGCTGTTTAGCGAAATCGAGATTACGCAGGTCTTTTTCGACCTGATCAGCGAGGAAGAGATGGTTCACTATCTCGCCAGCGGCGAGCCTATGGATAAGGCGGGTGCTTATGGAATCCAGGGCTATGCAGCTCGATGGATTCCGCGGATCGAAGGCTGCTTCTTCAACGTAATGGGATTGCCTCTTGCACGCACGATGGAGCTGCTGGCGAAGGAATGTGAAGGACGCAGCGAAGCGCAGCCGCCGGTCTCGAGGCTCGCCGCCCGGTAAGGAGCTTAGGTGATATCTGTAGCAATTTACGGAGTCATCTGGCTTTCAAGCGGACTTCTCGCCTCGGTCGGAGTCGCGGCGAGTTTCTTGAAAGCGCTATAGACGAACGATCCGAGATACCACCCGTCCATATATTTATAGGGAGTCTCTCCGGTTGTGTAGTGGCCGCAAGGCAGCACCTTCGAGACATAATCGATCCCCAGCCTGTCGAAGTTCTTCAGCACATCAAGCGAGAACTCCTGCAGAAAGGTGAGGTCGTAGGTTGCGTGGACGACCAGCACGCGTTTGGAATTCGCAGCGAACCGGTCCATGTACGACAGGGGACTGATGGACGTGAAGACCCGCCGCACATCATCCTGGGTCAGCCCTTGTTGTTCAAAGGATGCACGGATATGGCGCGTACTCTGACCGGTCCAGACCACATCGCCGAACCATGTGGAGGCGTGGTTGAAGGCACAGACGCGCAGGCGCGGGTCGAACGCTGCGGCGATGAAGGCGTAGCAGCTTCCCAGGCTGGTGCCCAGTACGCCTATCTGCTCGTAACCCTGCTGCTCCAGCCAGTCGATGCAACTCCGGATATCAACGACCGCCTGGCGGCACGCCTCGATGGTGCGGCCGATATTCGAGCTCACGGCATAGTCCGAACGCTCCAGCTCGGACGGCCTGCGAATGTCATGGTACGGTTTTGAGAGCCGCAGCGCTGAGATGCCAAAGCGATTGAACAGTGTGCACAAAGCATTGTGGCTGAAGGCGTCGGCGTTCCACTGCGGCATTACGATCATTGCCTGCTTCACTCTCTTATGCGAAGGCTCAGGCGCGGGATACCAGCGCGCATTGACGATGTCGTTCTCCGGATAGCGGGTTCGCACGGGAGAGGTAAATCGCAGGAACTCCGCCGTGGAAAGCTCGCCTGAATGTGCCTGCCGCTTCATCTCTGCATCCTGCTCAAGCGTCTCCGGACGCACGTTCGTCGGGAAGAGCTGCGGATGGCGGTGTTCGAGCCGGAAATCCACTGGCGTCTCATAACCAAAGAATTCATCTGCCCGCTCAACAATTTGGTTGTTAAGCGAGACCATGCGGTCGAATCCTGAAGCGCCTGTAAGATTGCTGGCCTGGATGAAATCGCTTAGCCAGTCCTCGCCCCACTCCAGCGGCCTGACAATGCGGTTGGTGTCGCGCGTGGTCAACGCCGTCTCCCAGGCGTACATCCACTTCGCGTAAAGCTTTCCGAGCATCCTTCTAGTTTATCAAGCGATGACGGTGACCAAATGAATCCCGATCAGACTTCGGCTACCACCATGCAGACCCGTCCCACGATATGGTCTCCAGGAGATTCATTCGGGACCAAGGGAAGCAGTTGTACGGGGAAATCGCGCACATAGGGCTTGAGAATGAGATGGCGCTCATCGAAGTCGACGTGGCGAAGCAGGAGCATGGGACCAAAGCGGACAGCATAGATGCTAGCCTGGTTCGCGCGATAGGGGGCGAGGGAATTGTAATGACGGTCCAGCACGGCAATGGATCCGGGCGGGAGCAGGGGAGCCATCGCCGTAGCCTGTTGCGCATCTGTGCGCACGGCGAGGAACCGTTGCCAGTGGGTGCGGCGGGTGGCGGGGCGCGCGCGGTTCTCGTACAGCCTGGAGGTTGAGACTGGAATCACCTCAATCGTTGCGGCAGGCGCGATCGAGACATCCTCCATCGCGGAGGAGGGAGAGACGATCGGAACCGACTCCACCGGGTCCAGTTCCTGTGCAAGGGGAGGATTTTCCCTGCCGGCAGTTAACTCCAAAGGAAGAATCTCCTCGATCCTGAGGTTCTGGGCCGCCAGAACGCGGTCGAGGCCTTCAAGCGATAAAGCACGCTTCCGATTGAGAAAGTTAGAGATGTGCGCCTGCTGAAAGCCTGCCTGGTGGGCCAGGCGGCTGCCGGTAAGGGTGCCGCGTTCAATACGGCGCAGAAGCTCCAGGCGAACAAGTTCGTGAAGATCTTGGAAATTCATGTCTCTCAAGTGTCCGTTGGGGGGCGATATCATTCCGCAAGACGAAGATTAGGCGAAACTTTAGCTTTATGCAACGAGTTTTCGAGGTAAACCTATGAAGATGGGACACTTTACCGGATAAAGGTCGCTATTAAAAAAATGCTGTTGACACCAACTTTGTCTAAAGCTATAACCTTGAGACTTTCCCTTCACGAATCGGAGTGACGGAAACAACAAGACTTCCATAGCGCCGGGAGCCATGCGAACCTGTCTTTTCTCCGATGCAGTTAAGGGAAATGGCGTTGAATTTATCCCAAAAGGGTCGGTTGCTGCAGGAGATAACACAGGAAAAACGAACGTTTTGTGCCAGCGATGAGCCGCAAATTCTCGCATAGGTACAAGCATTCCATAGCAGCCTGAGCGAGCCGCTTCGACCATTGAAGAAACGAAGGCCCGCCAGGGGAGACTTGCGCTTCGAAAGGGACTTACATGAAGTATTTGCGATTGGATCTGAAGGTATGTGAAGGCTGCGGAGCTCTCTGGCTTCGCGGAACGAAAGCGGATGGCATCTATTGCCGGCAGTGTGCCGCTCGTCTGGCCGAGTTTCCGGCTCCCCGGGGCAAACATCCCGGTGGCCGCAAGCGACGTCTGGCGCGGCCTTCGCGGTGCAATGGTGTCGTCGAAGCAACTGGAGGTGTGCGATGAATGCTGCCATCAAGGTTCTACCCGTGGTATGGGCAACGGCTGAGCAGAAGACCTCTCTGCTGCCGAAGCAAAGGGCTGAGGTCAGGGTTGCGCCTGAGATGGCGTTCTACCGGAAGTACACCGAAGGCCTCCTGCGGCGTTATATCAAGCTCTCCATGGAGGCGGGGCGCGCTCCTTCTCTTCTGGGGCGCGAGATGTTCAGGGGAAAGGTCACGCACTATCGCGTGCAATCCTTTGACGATGTTGTGATCTTCGTTCACGACGTCGGCTGCTGCTTGAAGCTGCTGGATGAGGAACAGAATTTGCTCATCACGCGAATTGCGCTGCAGGAGTATACGCAGGGAGAAACGGCGGGAATGTTGAACCTGCCGGTTCGAACGCTGCTTCGCCGCTATGAGCACGCGCTCGATGTGCTGACGAAGCTTTTCCTGGAGCGCAGACTTCTGGAGCCGCTCGTAGCCTGTCAAGATGTGGAAATTCGTCCTTAGCCCTTAAATACCTGTAATTATTGCTGTTATGTCTGTCTTGAAAGTTGCCGATTAGTTTCATGCAGCTTGCTATTCTGGAAAGGTAATCGAGACATGAGACGGGAGAGCCCCTGATGGGTGCTCTCCCGTTTTGCATTCTGGCGGCAGCACGCAGGCGGAGGGAGAGGGAATGGCAGAGCGCATGAAAGAGACAGCCCGGGGACATCGGAGCGCGAGGAGTGCGAACCGTGGGGCGACGGCGATGGAGCTCCGGGCGATGGCAGTGGAGTTTCCTGTCGTTCATGGACATCCCAATCGGTTGCCCTTTGAAGGTGTGCTGACGCTAGTCGATGTGGCGAGCGATAGGGCTCCAAATGGAGCTCGTGGACACAGGGTCGTCCTTACTCGAGGAGCGGCAGAAGCCGCGCTTCCAAGCCTGCTGGGAATGGCGGTGGACTATAAGGCCGGATGGGACGGCCACGATGCTCGTCAGAAATGCGGCATCATCACCTCGGCCGAGATCGAAGGCAATCGCCTGAGAGTGGCGGGATATCTCTTCGCCCGAGATTTTCCGGAGATGGAAGAGAAGATTCAGGCCTCGGGACCGATGGGGATGAGCTACGAGCTTGCGGATGCGCATGTCGCGGATATGCGCTCCTCCATCTGGACGCTGACGCGCGCGACCTTTACCGGGGCGGCGATTCTTCTGAAGGACAAAGCGGCTTATCGCAGCACAAGCTTTCGTGTGCGAAGGTCCGAGGCGCAGGCGCGTCGTGCTTCGGTCTCCGTTTAGAGAAAGCGAATCGAGAGTTCTTACAAGGAGGAGCATGATGAGTTTTATCGGTGTGCTCGAAGCCGTGGGCAAAGGCTTTGAGAAGGGACTCAAGTGGGCGCTGACCTACGCCATTCCGGTGGAGAAGCTGCTGGTACTGCTGTTTCCGGCTGCTGCGCCGATTGCTGCTGAGGTTATCGATGCCACGACGCTGATCCAGAATGCCGTTCTGCTGGTGGAGCAGAAGTATGCTGCCAGCGGAGTGCAGAGTGGAACCGGCGCGCAGAAGCTGGCCGAAGTACTTGTGCTCACCGAGCAGGCGGTTGCGGCATTGCTGACAAAGGCCGGCATCGACGCGAATTCGGACTTCATCGCGAGCATCGTGTCTGCGGTGGTCGCCGTTCTGAACGTGCAGCAGGCCCAGGTTCCCGCCGAGGCTTAGTGGGCGGATACGAAAGAAAGTGAGGAGAGCGATGGAGATGGAGATGGAGACCGGTGCAGGTGCCGGACTGGAGTCGACGGTGGAGCGCCTTTCCGCGGCGGCTGCGCTTTTGGAACAGGCAATGCAGCGGTTGTCGGAGCGCCAGCAGGAGTCGGAGATGACGATCGGCCGGATCTCGGCGACTGTCGAGGCCGCGATGGAAGAGCGTCTTGCGGCTGCGGAGGCGAAGATTGCGCAGCTTGAAGCGGAGGCCTCAGCAAATGCCACCGTTACAGCTACAAATGGCCGCAAGACGTTGCCCGCAGGCATGGCCAACATGCTGGCGAAGCAGGGAGTCGCGATCGATTCGCTCGAAGCTGGTGCTCTGGACGCAGCGTTGGGAAGTTTGAGCCTTGAACAGAGAATTGCGGTCAAGGCACAGCTGCTGCGAGCGGGAATGTTGGCCTGAGACGCTTTTCACGCATGCCTACCCGTCCATAAGCCGGGAGTGGTGAAGCGCTTTTACGAACACTAGGGGCGTGGCTCTTCGGAGCCACGCCCCTCTCTTTTGAAAGGGAGAATGATGAACGCGAAGTTTACTGACATTCATGCTGCAGCCGATTTCATGGGCCCGGGAGCGATTGAAGTTCCCGCATATCAGTCGGAGATCACGGACCTGGTGCAGCGGCGAGGGCTCTTTGGCCAGCGCATCAAACAGGTTCCCGCAACCGGACACCCATCGCGGTTCTTTGAGGAGACTGCAATTCCCGCTCCTTCGGCGGCATCGGGCTTTGTCGACCCTCGCAACATCGTCGCTCCGCTGGTGACGCCAACGCGGGTCGAGCGCAGTGTTCCCTTGAAGGCGCTGGTGGCGCAGATCAACTACAACCTCTTCGACCTCGAACTCGGCCAGCAGCAGAGCCAGTTCGCTTACCTGCAGGCCAAGGATCTGGCGGATACCGTGGACGGTGTTCTGCGAACCCACGACGTTGCTCTCTGGAACGGCAACGACACCAGCCTCGGAACGCCCACCACCACACAGTATTTCGGTGCTGCCGGGCAGATCTCTGCAGGCAGCAACAGTGTAACCCTCGGCGTCTCGGACAGCATTGTCGATGGCCTCAAGTCACAGGTGGCCAAGATGCTCGCGAATACATCGTATGGGGTTCGTCCGACTGCGATTTATGCCAATCCCGTGCTGCTCGATCTGATCGACCGTGAGATGAAGCAGGAGTTCAATGTCGTCCTCAACACGAAGGAGATCGCTGCCGGCGTCAGCGTAAAGACACTCTCGACCCAGGCTGGCGACCTTCCCCTGATTCCGGAGTGGACGCTGAGCTATAGCGGCACCCCTGGCTCCGGCACCGCGGTTCTTCCGGCTTATATCGTGACGGAGGATCTGATCGAGTACCACTGGCTCGGCGACCCGAACCCGCGCATCTTCCAGCTCGGAGTTCCCGGCTCGCTTGCGTCGCAGTATGTTGTCGTGAAGTTTGGCGGCCTTGTGGTGAAGGGTGCCAGCTACGCACACTCCCAGGTCCTCGTCGATCGCTAGATCGCAGTAGGAAATGCCCGGAGAACCTGCCGGGTTTATGGGAGTAAGGGCGAGCAAAAAAGCAGGGGCCGGCGTATTTGT
>Ga0193743_1000139_pt1 | contig 56518 bp, 38 predicted proteins | sample L2c2metaG_FD_143038 | JGI IMG/M metagenome (GOLD analysis project Ga0193743, IMG submission 143038) | Soil microbial communities from a riparian zone of the East river system, Colorado, United States - L2c2 | ecosystem: Environmental > Terrestrial > Soil > Riparian zone | place: USA: East River... | reverse complement strand
ATTCTTAACCGTTCATGAGGACCGGGACTTTATTGCTGCGGCGCTGTCTACTGGGGCCATGGGTTATGTCACCAAGCCCCGCCTGTCGACCGACTTGGTTTTTGCAATTCATGAGGCGCTGAAGGGCAACATCTTTGTGTCCCGTTCAAAACGGATTTAACCTCAAGCTCCAGCTTCGACGCCGGCGATCCAGGCAACGACATGGAATTCGGACTCGAAAACGGGCGCCGCGCTCTCGCTCATGCGAATCGATCAGCCACGCGAGCTTTGCGCCGTTTTTCAGAAGTAGATGCGACTGATCTCCCTGGAAATACCAGAACCTGATGCGACTGGGTACCAGAACCTGATGCGACAGAATCCCAAATTGACCAGAAGTGATGCGACCAGATCCACGCTGCGCCCTAAATGTCCACAATCAGCAGAAAGCAGCTCGCACGAGCGGGCGTAGGACCGACAGGAGCGGAGTTCGGTGCAGGGAAGATCGTCTCAGCTCGAGATAGATGGAAAGCACTCCCGAGCAGTACGAGAGAATCAGGGCTAGCTTGCCCTTGCAGCGCAGCAATGTAAATCTGACGAACCCACAGATACTCAAATGCGATCCTCGACTATGTGACTGAGCAGGGCTGCAAGTAGCGCTGGCTCCGACCAACGTCCGCTACGCGACAAAGGCTCCCCCGACGCCACTACCATCGTTTCTGCTAGTCTTTCACTCGCTGCGAGCCGGAGAGAAGACATGGAGCCGGAACGTTGGGCGCGGGTGCAGGAGATCTTCGATTCCGCAGTCGAGTTGGAATCCGAGGATCGAGCTGTCTATTTGGACCAGGCATGTGCGAATGACCCGGAATTGCGTCTGGAAGCAGAGTCTCTGTTGGGTGCCCACGAGGATTCTGCAGATTTTCTGGAGCAACCCCCGGCAGGCAACCTGCGTGAAAGCAAGATCGGCAACTGGTTGCTCCCCGGCGCCTGCCTTCATCAGTACAAGATTATCTCCGTCCTGGGTCAGGGCGGAATGGGCGAGGTTTACCTCGCGGTCGATTCCAGGCTGCGCCGTCAAGTTGCGCTGAAGATCCTAACGCGCAGCCCGCATTTCCTCCGCGATGGGTTGCGTCGTTTTGAGCAGGAAGCACGCGCCGCATCCGCCCTGTCGCATCCCAACGTGTGTGTCATCTACGAGATCAATGAGACCGACGCGGGCGATCACTACATCGCCATGGAATACGTGGCCGGAGAGACGTTGCGGGATCGGCTAGTACGCGGTCCGATTCCGATTGTCGAAGCCCTCAGGATCACAGCCCAGGTGGCCTCGGCGTTATCGGCGGCGCACAGAGCGGGCATTATTCATCGCGACATCAAGCCGGAAAACATCATGGCCCGGGCAGACGGCCAGGTTAAGCTGCTCGATTTTGGCATCGCGAAGCTTTTCTCGTCCCAGCTCGAACCATCACCTGTAACCGCCAGCACAGAACCGAGCATGCTGCCCACCCAACCGGGCATGCTAATCGGGACTACGAAGTATATGGCTCCCGAACAGGTACGGGGCTTGCCGGTGGATGCGCGCGCCGATCTCTGGAGTTTGGGCGTTGTTTTGCACGAGATGCTGACCGGTAGCGCACCTTTCGAGGGCACGACACAAAGCGATGTACTTGCGGCCATCCTGACAAAAGAGCCAGCTGCCTTATCCGCAACATTGCCTTTGGTTCCCGACGGTCTCGAGCGGGTGGACAGGAGCCTGCTGTCCAAAGACCCGCAGGCGCGATACCAATCCGCCGACGAATTCATTCAAGACCTGGAAGGCGTGAGGAGGGAATTGACGTCGCCATCTTCGTGGCGAAAAGTCCTGCGCCCACGCAGGGTTCGAAGGGTGTGGTTAGGGGCGGCACTATTCGCCACGGTGCTTGCAGCCGCAGGTTTTCTGTACCATCACAAAATTAACCCAGCAATACGTGAATCGTCCTCAAAAACTTCTGTGGCTGAGCAGCGGAGGCGTGTCGTCGCCTTGCTGCCCTTTGAAAATATTTCTCACAATACAGCCCAGGACTACTTCAGCGCGGGGATAACAGAGGAGCTTAACGGGCAACTTGCAAAGCTTGCGTCGCTACAACTCATCAGCCGCGCGGCCGTTGCTCGATATAAGAACCCAGTCGGGAATCTGAAGCAGATGGCAAGCGAGTTGGGTGCCGGCAGTCTGGTCACCGGCAGCGTTCGCCAGGATGCGGGGCGGGTCCGCGTTAACGTAGAGTTGGTCAACGCGGACAGTGAGCAAACGATCTGGGCGGAACAATACGATCGCGAGTTGAAAGACATCTTTGCCGTACAGAGTGACATCGCGATCCACATAGCTGACGCTCTGGGGGCGGCGCTGTCGCAGTCAGAAAAGCAGCACATTGAACAGCGTCCCACCCAGGACATGGCCGCTTACGAACTTTACTTGCAAGCCCAAGCTCTTCCCCTGGATGAAAGGAAAGAGAACTTGCGGGCGATACAGATGCTACAGAAAGCTTTCGCCATGGATTCGGGGTTCGCTTTGGCCCTAGCGCATGCCGCCTACCGCCAGGCCTATCTCAATGATCCGAACTACCTGACTCTAGGGGTTGAAAGCGCACGCCAAGCGCTCTCCATCGACCCCAACCTTGCAGAGGCGCATTTTTCGCTGGCAAGCAGCTATTGGATAAAAGGTGAACTCTCCAAGGCGCGATTGTCGTTCCTCAAAGCCCTGGAATTAAAACCCAATATGGTTGAAGCCATGAACAACTACTCGCTGGAGGAACTTGACTCGGGCCGATTGGATGTTGCGCTTTACTGGGCAGTGAGGTCATTTCATCTGGCACCCAATTCAGGGAATTCCTATTACCACCTTTCGGTCCCCCTTTTAGTTTTAGCAGACGATCCCACCACCGAACGGTGGCTTACGGAGGGTGAACAGCACCATCCGAACAACATGCGGATGCAAATTATGCATGCCCTGCTTGACGGCTATCGGGGCAGACTAGATGAAGGGCTACGGCGAGCTCGTGAAGCGGCCAAGATCAGCCCTGAGAATGAAGACGTGCAGAGGCTGTTGGCCGATCTGACATTCGTGGCGGGTGCCGCTGACGCAGGGGGACAAATGAAGCATTGGGCTGAGACTGCGCCCGAAAGCGGAGGCTGGATGTCCATGGAAACCAATCGCCTCAAGTACGCACATGTACTGCTACGGCGCGGAGATACCCAGACAACTATGCGCATGTTTGAGGAAGCAGAGAAGGGCGCACTTAAGACCATACAGGAAGGCAGCGAGGCTTTTTATCCCCGGGTTGAATTGGCGGCGATCTATTCCGTTCGTGGAAATACCCCAAAGGCACTCGAATGGTTGGAACTCGCCTACTCCACGGGCGCTCGGGACTATCGCAGCCTGGAGATGGATCCATTTTTTGAGAAGTTAAGAGCTGATTCCCGCTTTAAGCAAATCATTCAGCGGATGGCGAATAACGTCGCGCGCATGCGCGAGCGCGCCAGAGAACAGTTGCCGGAGATCTTCGTCCCGCGCCCAACATTCTCCAGTGAACGCACATTGTGCGTGGAGGATAAGACAATGAAACAAGGTCTGAATGGCTCGTTCGGTACGGTCCTTGCAGCTGGTGCCATCGCCTTCATGCTTTCCTCAGCCGCTCCGGCGCAGGCGCAACAGGGGCAATGGGGTTCGGATAACTGTTTTTACGTACCCGCGCAGGGTGGGCAGATGGTGCGTCAGGGATGTGTTCTGTCCGACGGTGGGCGTCAGTTGTATTTCGATCTCGGCACGAATGTCGTCAGAGATTCGAGCACAAAGTTCTCATATTTCGTTGGTCATGACGGCCGCGTGTTGGTACACACGAGCAACGGTTGGGCAGACCTGGCTGCAAGGCAGGCAACCGGGTCGCAGACCCCCATCCCCAGTTACTCCCACCGGAACCACCCGCAAGTCTGAGCAGTAGCTCCAGCCACAGAAAATGTTCCAGGAGTCTGAACAGCGTCAGCGCGAAGTTTGGTCGGCTACCGCCTGCAATTACAGCTCGAACGGAGGCAAATGAAAGACGGGTCATATGGTGCGGCGGTATACTGGCTGGCTTCGCGGCGGGGTTTAATAGTGAAACGACCCGCCAGCGAAGCCAGTCCCACATCATGCTCTATGCGTTCGATGTGCTCATCAGACGTGGCGAGAATCTGACGCAGCAGGCACTCTCGAAACGACGCGAAATCCTCGAATCGACAGTCAAGCCTCACGCTCACATCGGCATTTCGCAGGTATCCAGCCAAACCGCGAAAGAGATGCTCGCCTTCGTGAAGAGCCACGGACTGGAAGGTATCATCGCCAAGCGTTCCGACAGCGTCTACGAGCCTGGCCGCAGAAGTGGGTTGTGGGTGAAACGGCGCATCAATGCCAGCCAGGAGTTCGTGATCGGCGGCTATATACCCCAGCCACCTTGGAGTCGATTCCATCGTCATCGGCTTCTACCGCGACAAACAACTGCGCGGGTCACAGGCGCGGAATGGAGCAGGCAGGGAATGGCTGCACCACGGTCAGGCTGATCCCTGGAAACAAAAAGAACATCTTCAAAATCGACTGGAAGAAACTCGGATAAGAAGTGACCCGGTCTTTGCCGTGGCACATCATGTTTTGGGATGTCGCTACTGCGGCTTGATTTTGTTGACGACGCCGACTACAGCCCCGCATCTTTCGCAGGTGATATAGAGCGTGGGTATTCCCTGGTGAGTGTGAGATTCAGAAGTGAAGGTCGTAGCCCCGCAATGTCCACATTTAGCTGATGCCATATGTTTCCCACAATCTCTATCCGTCTGGGCTGCATGCTGCTTGAGTTTACTCCCCTCGAAAAGGCCACGGCATAGACCGTGGCCTTTATTGCGTTATGCCAACAGAAACTCATTGAGGCATCCAGGGTAAGTGTCGCCTCATCAGGGGAGACGCACTTGCTACAACATCTCACCAGAAGCTCTGCAACGCTGCTAACGCGAGCACTGGCAGGATTTACAAAACCGTAACATCCGCAGTTCGGCCATTTTTGCAGTCTTCCATCAGTTCTGCTACGTGCCAAACCTGCTGGGGCTGGTGCATGTGGCGGACGTGCCAGGACGGCATGCGCCGGGCACGGGCGTGATCGACTATGCGGCGATCTATCGCGGGCTGCGAAAAGACGGCTACAGCGGATGGATGGCGATGGAGTTTCTGCCGACTGGCGACGCGGCGGATGAGTTGCGTAAGGCTGCTGCGGAGACGGCCGTCTCCGCAGCACATGGGTGAGTTGTTAGATACAGCCGATCCGGATCGAGGAGCGCGATCAGAAGATCAGCTTGGCGGCCACCTGTAACTGACGAGGTGGGAAGAAACCAGTGATGCTGCCAAAAGCTCCATCGCTGCGGTTGGAGTCCGGTGCGGTGTAGTTGACGTGATTCAACAGGTTGAATGCCTCGCCGCGAATGTCAAGAAGCGACGATTCACTCCAGAGGCGAAAGCCCTTGTGCAGGCCGAGGTCCAGTTCGTTGAAGGAATAGTCACGCAGGGAGTTGCGCCCAGCGTTTCCGTACGGCTGGCTGGCGTCTGTCGGGACGCTCACAGTATCCGAATTCAGGAAATTTGAAATAGCCGTTGCGGTCTTTATCCGTTGCGATGAAGGCGTGACGGGATTTCCCGAGACATTCGGACGGTACGCCAACAGATCGCTGACGTCGAAAGCCGCGGATTCGGAGTAGGTGAGGTTCACCGGCTGACCGCTGGTCGCGATGTTGGTAGCCGATATCTGCCAATCGCCAAGCGCCATCTGCAAGGCACGCGGCGCAGTGGCGCCGAAATGACGCCCCCGGCCATAAGGCAGGTCCCAAACAACGGTCAGGGTATCGTTCAGCGGCTGATCGTAGGCCGATTCTCCTGTCTCACCTCTGAGGTTGGCCAGGTTGACGCGGGAGTTGTCGCCATTCGGTGTGTCGAGATGGCCGGATGCATTGTCGATGGCGCGGGAGTAGGTGAAGGAGTTCAGAAGGTAAAGTCCATTGGAGAAGCGGCGCTCCAGCTTCGTCTGGAGTGCGTTGTAACTGAGAAAACCTGCGGGAATCGATTCTTCAATACCGGTGAAAGTGGTGATGGGCCGCCGCGCCTGAAGACTCAGCGTTCCTCCGGTCGCATTTGGCTGCGCCTGGTTGAGATCAGCCAAGACCCAGAGGTGAACGCCATGCTCGCCGATGTAGGAGGCGGTGAACACGGTGTTCTTCATGATCTCGCGCTGCACATCGAGATGCCACGTCTGGACATATCCGGTGGGAATGTTCTTGGGGATGTAACGTGTCTGCGCCAGCAATGTGCTGAAGTGTTCCGGGCTCGCGTAGTTAAGAGGATAGCCTTGCTGCACGGTGCGGAAGCAGCCAATGTAGTTTTCTCCGGTGCACAGAGGCTGCGGATTGCCCGAGCCCGCGGCGGCAAAAGGAGCGACCTGCGTGATGGACGAGTTCACGATGTACGGACCGTTGTAGGCCAGCAGGTTCTCCCCGCCCTCGCGGTTGAACTGGTCGAAGCTGATGCCATACGCGGAACGAACGACGGTCTTCGGAGTGAGCTGATATGCGAAGCCGAGACGCGGGGCGAAGCTCAGCGTGGGTGCGTGGACGAGTGCCCGATTGTAGATGCTGCCGCTGGATGCCTGGACGAGGGTATTGGTGGTGGGGTCGAAGTTCGCAAGATGATTGCCGGTGACAAATTGCGGCGTCACGAGTTCGTAGCGGAGGCCGGCATTGACGGTGAGTCTCGGGCTCACTTTGATGTCGTTCTGCAGGTAAAAGAAGTTCATGTACTGGTGGTAGTTGACGATTCTGAAGTTATTGAGTTGATAGGTGGAGCGCGCGCCCGTCAGGAAGTCCGTGAGATATGTGGCTTCGCTTGCGCCCGTGTCTTTGGTGCCGGCGCCATTTTGGCTGAAGCCGCCATTGAAGTTCTCCGACCCGTAGACCGGATTGAAGTCGTCAATCTGCGTGTTGATGGCGAGAAACTCCCAGCCCACCTTGATGCTGTCACGGCCCCGCAAGATGGAGTAGTTGACCTTAGGATCGATGACAAAAGGGTTCTGAAACTGCGGGTTGGAATTTTGCGCGCCCCAGGCGGTGAATCCTTTGACGTTCTCTGAACTGAGGGCGCGGATAACTGTGGGATCCGTGGGCAGGCCGGGAATGCCAGCCTGCGTGTTCAGACTCGTCACGCCCGCGAGATATGGCGTCTTGCCGCCCAGGGTCCAGGTGAACCCGATGCGTGCATCCAGGATGGAGCTTTGGTTGAAGGTATGAGTGATGCCGCCCACGACCTGCTTGTTATAGGCGTGAATGGTGCCGTTGCCGCCGCCGCCGGCATTGCCGGGAATGGAGGAGGCATCGACGATATCTCCGTGATGATTGCTGAAGCGGCCGAAGACAGTCGTTTTAGGGCTGAAGTAGTAGTCGACGCGGCCGTCACCTTTGTTGTCTATCAGGCTGGCTTTCGGAAGCGAGGCATAATTATTAGAGAAGCTGTTGGGAACGTTCGGTGCGGGAAGAGCCGCAATCACCAGCTTGGCCAATGGAGTCCAGTCGGATTGAGGAACGACACCGTTTGGATAGACCTGACCTGTGACCGGATTGCGAAGCGGCACCGGAGCGCCGGTGGTGTCAACGAATACGCCTGCGCGCTGCTGTGCGGTTGGGATCGTGGCGGTGGTGTATTGGCCCTGCACCTGACGGTTGCCTTCGTAGTCGGCAAAGAAGAAGAGTTTGTCCTTCTTGATCGGGCCTCCGATTGCGCCGCCAAACTGATTTCGAATCAGGACGGGGATCTGCCGTTGGCCAGTGAGCACGTTCAGGGGTGGAAGAAATGGGCCTACCGCATTCAGATCGGTATTCCGGTTGTATTCCCAGGCGCGGCCGTGAAATTGATTGGAGCCGCTGTTGATTGAGACATTGATAACTGCGCCGGAGGCGCGTCCGAATTCGGCGCTGTAGTTATTGGTCTCTACGCGAAACTCATTGATGGCATCGGGCGAGGGCGGGGTGGCCTGATTGGAGAAACCCTGATTCGAGGTGCCATAGGCGTTGTTGTCGACGCCATCGAGCAGAAAATTGTTGAATTCGGAGCGTTGCCCGTTGACGTTGAAAGAGGCGTCGCGGCTGGTCACGGTCTGATTTTCAAGAGTATTTCTACGGACGCCGGGTACCAGGGTTGCCAGGTCGCCATAGGCGCGGCCGTTGAGGGGCAGATTCAACACCTCGCGTTGCGAGATCACTGTGCCGGTATCGCTAGTTTCGCTTTCCAGCTGCGCTGCCACACCGGAAACCGTCACCGTGTCCGCCACGCTGCCGGGCTTCAGGCTCACATCCACTCTTTGCCGCGCATTCACGGCGACGGAGAACGGCTCCGTCACAGTCGAATTGAAACCGTTGGCGCCAGCCGAGATCTTGTATTGGCCGATATGAATATCACTGAACTGATATTGTCCCTGACCATCCGTCGTTGCCGTGACGGAGACACCGGTGGCGGTGTTGATGAGCTGTACCTTGCTGTTGGGGACGTCGGCTCCGGTGGTGTCGCGCACATAGCCCAGGACGGAGGCGGTCTCAAATTGCGCGTGGAGCGATGTAACGGCGAACCAGAGAAAGAAGAGAAGAAATGTCGCTGCCCAACGGTGTGTTCTGGTTATGGGAGAAATGGGAGTTACAGGGGAGCTAGTATCTTTGTGCAAGTTCGAATGGCCTCTGATGTAATGTCGAGAGGCAATTCTACAGGCACTTTGTTTACAGATTGAATAAACGGACCCAGATTGAGATCAGATAACAGGGGATGAAGCCGCTTCCACAATCTTGTGGATGCAGTCGTCGATCCCACAGTGGGCTCTCAACATGCAGGGGTTGCTTCCGCCTCGCGTTGGATCAGGGCTGCAGAAGTTTTCCACGAGAACGGCGTCAAGAAAGCCATTGCGTGGGAGCGGCTGTGCGAGGCGGCCGCGGAGGTGCCGCTCAGTCGTGTGCGCGGCGAACGCAGTCGCAGCTGCGGCAGAAGGTGTGGTTGAGGCGATGCGCAACGATCATCAGCGTGCTGCCAAGACAAGTGATCATTACCTCGACGCGGTGTGATGGCAGCCGATCTCCGAACCACGCTCCTAACAGGATGCAAAGGAGGCCGGCGGCCATATAGGCAATGATGCGTTTGCGTCCGTGGGTACGGAATCCCCGAATCAGGGCCACTGCGCCCAAGGCCGCGACCACAACGGCAAGCACGCGATGTATACGCTCGTCGGACGGCAATGAGTGTGCAAATACAGCCGGAAGCGATATGAGTACCGGGGTGAAGAGGCAGTGAAAGAAGCAGAGGAGGGAGGCCACGACTCCGAGGCGGTCGGGATTCAACAGAACCTGACCAGTCTGGGCCGGATTATCGGAACGAAAAGGGGGCATGACGTCCCCATTATAAGTAACACGTTCTCAATATCAATAGTCCTCGGCCGCTGCCTCTGAGATTGACATCAAGCCAAGCCGCTGCCGATCTACTTCTCCTCTACGAGCGGTAACTCGATGTAGCTGGCGTTGTCCGGCGCATGATAGATGTGCTGCTCGGCTTTCTGGTAGTCGCCGGGTTTCGCGAACATGATGTTAGGCACGAAGGTCTGCGGGTTGCGGTCGTAGAGCGGGAACCAGGCAGACTGTACCTGCACCATGATGCGGTGGCCGGGTAGAAAGACGTGATTCGCGGTAGGCAGATCGAACTGATACAGAAGCGGCGTGTTGGGCTGAATGGGCTTGGCCTCGGTAAAGCTCTCACGGTAGCGGCCGCGGAAAATATCTGCCGAGACCATGAGCTGGAAGCCGCCAAGGTGTGGATATTCGGCGACTTCGTCGGGATAGACGTCGATGAGCTTGACGACCCAGTCGGAATCGGTCCCGCTGGTGGAGGCGACGAGATGCGCGACGGGCTGGCCGCTGATCTTGACCGGATGGGTAAGCGTATCGGTTACGAATGAGAGGACGTCAGGACGACCGGAGGCCTCGCGCTGGTCGTCGACCAGCCAGAAGGACCACGTGAGCTCGCCGGTGTAACCCATGGGCTGAATGGGACGCTTGCGGAAGGGCACGGGCTTGGCCGGATCGGAGATATAGCTGGTGTAGGCATTGCCGCCGGACGGTTTATCGAATGAGAGGCTGAGGTTAGGCTCAAGATAGAGCGGCGTCGGCTGGATGTCGCAGCCTTTGGCGCAGCCCGCAGGCCATGACGGGAGTTTTTCCCATTCGTTGGTGCCGGTTTCGAAGGCGGTGACGGTAGGGATCTGCGGTGCGTCGTCCTTGAGGTAATGGGCGAGGAAGGGCGCGAGGACGTGCTGGCGGAAGTAAAGGCCGGTGTCCTGGCCGAAGTGGAGCTCGCCGAGGGTGCTGACGTCTTCGATCTCCTGACCGTGATGCCACGGGCCCATCACGAGGAAGAGCTTGTCGTTCGCGGTGTCCTTGGGCTTGACCGCCTTCCAGACGGCGATGGCGCCGTAGATATCTTCCTGGTCCCAGAGCGAGTGGACGAGCAGGGTGGGGACAGTGAGCGGTTCTTTCGCGAGGATCTTGTCGAGCGCCTGATCGCTCCAGAAGGCGTCATACGCGGGATGCGCGGCGACCTTGTTCCAGAAGCCGAGCTGCTCCATGCCTCGCTCTTTGGCGAGCGCACCGGCGGACCCTGCGCGCATCCACATATCGTAATCATCATAGTTACTTGTCCACCAGGTGATGGTGTTGGAGCGGGTGGCGGACTGGTCGTAAATGTAAGTGATGTTCTGCTGGCGAAAGGCCCCGTTGTGAAACCAGTCGTCACCCATCCAGCCGTCGACCATGGGGTTCATCGGGACCGCGACCTTGAGCGCGGGGTGCGGATGGATGAGAGCCATGAGCGGCAGGAAGCCGTCATAGGAGATGCCGAGGATGCCAACTTTGCCGTTGGACTCGGGGATGTTTTTGACGAGCCAGTCTATGGAGTCGTAGGTGTCGGTGGACTCGTCGATCGGGGTGGGGTTCTGCGGTCCGTGGAGCGGGCGATTCATGATGAAGTCGCCTTCCGAGCCGTACTTGCCGCGGATGTCCTGTACCACACGAATGTAGCCGCCATCGACGATGACGTCGACCGCGTTGTCATAGCCCTGGAGGATGGGACCGAGATGCGAACTCTGTGAGTGCGACGTGAGCGCTGTGGCGTCGTAAGGCGTGCGGGTGAAGAGGATGGGCGCGTTCTTTGCGCCGTTGGGAACGAGGATGACCGTGTGCAGCTTGACGCCATCGCGCATGGGAATCATGACGTCGCGACGCTGGTAGTCGAAGCCAGCGTTGGTGGGCTGGAAGTGCTCAGGCGTCTCGCTGGGGTAGGCGGGCGGGTTCTGGGCGATAGCGACAGGCGCAATGACGAGCAAAGCAGCCAGAGCGAGGCAGCGAGGCGAAGGGTGCATAGGTGTCCTCAGAAAACGCGTCAGGGCGTGAAGTATGTGTGACACGGACGCTAACATGGATTCGCTGTCGGGGCAAAAGGGACTCGCCGTCCGGGGCGAAGGCGCCTTCGGCACGCGTAACGGGATTCGCTTCCTTTGGTTGCTCACCCTTTGGTTTCGTGGCGGATTCGGCTACTCCTACACTTCAAAAGCGAGATGTGGGGCACCCGCATTTGACTGCGTGCTCCTTTGCTTCATTTAGGACGACAGCGCACGACCAAGTGGATAGGAGCCCGACGAAAGAATCATCCTCTAGCTACTTACAATCGACCTTGTTGTCCTGAGCGGCAACGATCCGCCATTTACCATCGCGCTTCAACCAGGTATCGGTCCAGATCTGACACTGCTTCGCGTCTAGATGGGCCTTGTCTTTGCCGACGGCGTGCTCGCTGCCGTAGATGATTGCCACGTTTTCGCCGAAAAAGCGCACCTTAGCATCGTCGACTGCGCAGCCGTGCGCCGAGTGCGGGCCTTTTTCATCGCGTAGCTCATCGGCCTTGCTGTAGCGCCCGCCGCGAGTGCTCGTGCCCTGGAAATCGTCGGCCAATAACTCAGAGATAACTCCGTTATTCGTACATACGCCTTCGGCCCACTTGCGCTCCATATCGATCATGAACTTCGCGGTTTTGTCGTCCGGTGTGGCCCAATGGCTTTGCTGGGCATGGACGGCAGTCGTAAGAGCTACGGCACACATCAGTTGCAGAATTTGGCGACGCATCGTTCCTCCGGTGTTCGAAATACGATAGCAACTGAGCTTATGCGCGACATACCGGTTTTCGCCGACGCTGACATAATTAGGTGCCAATGGCGACGACGAAGTATTGCGCGGGGACGGTGCCGGGGTTGCGCACGCCGTGGAGTTCGGCAGAGTGGACGAAGGCGGCCCCACCGGGATCGATAACGGTGGTCTTGCCCGAGATCGTAACGGCGAGCGTGCCCTGCATCATGAGGAAGAGCTCTTCGTGTGCGTGCTGGTGGGGCGGATGCGGCGAGCTTCCGGGAGCGAGCGTGGTCTCGTGGACCTCCATGTGGTCGTTCGAGTGCGTCGTTCCGTCGAGGATGGCACGCGAGGCATTGGCGCCGTTCTGATGAACGGGAAGAGTGTCGAAAGGCTTGGCGAACGACTGGATGGGGGCGAGCGGCTGATCCGCGGCGCGCGCCGCGGCAGAGGCAACCGCAGCGGTGACGGCGAGAGCGGGGAGGGAGAGGCAGAGCGTGCGACGGGTGGTGTCCATGGACGAAATGCTACTCCCGACCGCAAGGGTCAGCGGGGTGGAAGGCCGATCTGCACGGCGCCGGGCTTTCGATAACTGGTTGCGGGCTGGCCGTCGATTGCGGCGAAGGGAAGTGCTGGTTGCTCCATACGCTCGACGAGATAGGTATGGCCGGCGAGCGCTTGAAAGGAGATGTCCTGGGCAGTTTGCTGCGACGTGAGAGAGACGGAGCGTGCGGTTCGCGCATCGACGACGCGGAGAGATGAGCCCGGCCACGGATTGAACAGCAGAATGCTTTGCGCGCGTGGCACTTCGAGGCCGACGGTGGTCACTGAGCCGTCGCGGACCTGCACGTCGACCTTCGTACCACCGCGGACGAAGACGCTGCCGTCGAAATCCCAACCCGGTGGGATGGCGGGTGCGATGCGGAGCGTGCCATCGTAGTCCTGCACAAGCGCTTCAGCGAGCGCGGCGGTGACGACTCCGGATTGTTCGACGTAGAACTCGCTGTCCTGATCGGTGGCGCCGAGATGCGCAAAGCCGTTGATGAAGTGCTGGCTGGTTTCGGTGATTTTGAGGAGGGATGCGGCGACTTCGCTGCCAAGATGCAGGCGCGCGGCCTGGATGGGATCGAAGCTCCAGTCGGCGACTGCCTTGTTGGGACGGAACTGGTAGGTGCGCTGCGCGAGGGAAAAGAGCGGCGACGTGTCGCCGATGGTGGCGTAGGGCCAGACGGGCTCGAGGCCGAGATTTTCCGAGTTATGGATTTGTGCCTCGGGGCGATACGAATTGGCGATGACGTCGTGGCCGTCCGCGTCGGCATTTGCAGGCAGGAGTGTGAGATTGCCGCTCTCCTGCGTGCGCGGCAGGGCTGGGATTTTGGTGAGCGCTGCCTTGAGCTGCTGTTGCAGTGCGGGCTCGGTGTTGAGGGCCTTTGCGGCATCGACTGCCATCTTGTACAGCGCTTCGCGAGCCGCGAGGTCAGTGGTGGGATCGAGAACGTCCCACTGCGTTTCGTGCGCGTTGGAGGGTGAGGTGTGATTGAGACCGTCGGAGCCGGGCCTCTCGTAGGCGAGGAGGAATCGCGCGGAAGCGGCCATCACCGGGAAGTTCTGTGCGAGAAAGGCACGGTCGTGCGTAACGAGATATTGCTGCCAGATCCAAAGCGAGACCTCCGCGCCGGTGGAGAGGGTGCGTGCGTTGTAGTAGGGAGTGGAGTTTGCGTCGCAGTTGAGTCCGCTTGGCTTGCCTGTTGGCTCTGTCCAGGTCTCGTATTCGACACCGTTGCCGTTGAAACGCATCGTCTCCGGCACGCAGGCGCCGGGGCGACCGTTCATGCGATCGTGCGTCCATTTGAGGATGGCGGGAAGGTTTTCGCGGTAGAGGCGAAAGTAGGGGAGGTTGAGCTCGGGCAGTCCGGCGGAAATGTTGGCGGCCACCTGCATGCGGAGGTTCCAGTGCCAGTACGCGGCTGGATCCCAGCGGTGATCGTCACGTGCCGAGGAGAAGAGATCGGCGGCGCCGGCTTGCGAACCGGGAAAGCGATCGCCGTTCTCGGCGGCAGCGCTGAAGAGATAGATGTTGCGCAGGTTCTCCATGTACTGGCCTTCACCGTCCGGAGAAGAGGCCTTGATGAGGCCGGCGCGCTGCCAGAAGGCATGCCACCATGCCGCGTGTGTGGACGGATTGCGGTCTGCGAGCGCATGGGCAGCGATGGAGGTGGGTGAGCCTGCCCCGGCGTAGTGAGGCGCGGCGATGAGGATGCGGAAGGCGCCATCGGCATTCGGCGTGACGGTGATGGTGACGGCTCTGGAGGTAGAAACTGTTGCGGTTACGTTACGGCCTTGAGCAGTGATCGCTGTGAGCGAGCCGAATCGTTGGCCGGAGGCTCCGGGGTCTACGTTGTCTAGCCACGTTTCTGCAAGAATGCCGTGAGTCTGCTGGGCACTGGCTTTCGGCGAGCGTGGCTCCCAAAGCTGCAGCGTTGCGGTCTGTGGCTGGGACGGATCGGCGCCGGTGACGTCGATGACGAGTGTGTCGGATTGCGGTTGGACATAGACCGTTGCGGACATGCCGCCGCCGCGTTCGACGAATGCGCCATTGTAGAGATCGAGGCGGCCAGTGTAGTCGGAGGCGTTCGTCAGCTTCGCGAGCCCGGGGAGGGTGATCTGACCGGGTGAGAGGCGATGCGGGAGGGTGTCGGCGCGATTGAGCTGAATGGTCATTCCGTCTGCGGACCAGACCGCTACGCCGAGACGTCCATTGCCAAGCGGCAGGGCTTCGGCTGCTTTCAGGTTGGGGCGCCCGAGGACGATGTCCGATTCGCCGACGACGCGCGCGGTATTCAGGTGAAAGCTGCCGTCACGCCAGGCGGTGGTCGCGGCAGGCTGCGCCGAGAGTGGCAAGGAGATAGAAAGAAGGGCAGCAACGCGTAGAGCTTTCGAAAGATACAAAGTTAGCCCTCAAGGGTGATGAAACAACGCAGAACAGCGACACTAATACTTTTGCACGTCGACGTAAAATAGATCTGTCGCTACCTGGAATTGATCTTTCGTCAGCGACGTTTTCATTGTCTGCCAGTTGAGCGTGGGTTCGATGCGTTGCCAGTGGTCTTTTTCTCCGACCAGCACCGGCATGGTGAAGCCAGGCTCATCCGCGCGCCATTTGTAGGACACCGTTCCCGTTGTTGGATCGAAGAGCAGCTCGAGCGTGGGAATATCGGCATGGCGCAGGTACTGATTGAAGATCGGTGTCAGGTCTTGTCCGGTCTCGTGGTTGAACCAGGTCACGACATCTTCCGTCATGATGTTGCGGTACTTGAACTGCTGGTAAAAGTTGTAGAGCAGCGGCGACCAGCGGTTGTCGTCATTGATTACGGAGCGCAGTGTGTTCAGCATGAGCGCGCCCTTGAAGTACTGGTCTTCGGGTGGATCGCCGTTCACGCCGCGTTCGGTGACGATAGGCCGTTGGTTTTTGATCTTCGGCTTCAGGCCGTTGAGATACTTGATCGCGTCGTCGTGCCCCCATCTGTACTCCACGTAGAGGCCTTCGAGATACGTCGTCCATCCTTCGTGGATCCACATGTCGGAGCGATCGGCCGCCGTGACGCTGTTGCCGAACCACTCGTGCCCACTCTCATGAATGATGATGAAGTCGAAGCGCCGGCTGATGCCAACACCGGCCCAGTCGCGGTCCAGATAGCCATTCTTGAACTGATTGCCGTAGGTGACGGCGCTCTGGTGCTCCATTCCCGAGTAGGGAACTTCAATTAATTTGTAACCGTCTTTGGGGAATGGATAAGGGCCGAAGTAATGCTGATAGGCTTCCAGCATCTCTTTCGCCTGGGAGAACTGGCTCTTGGCCTTGTCCAGATCGCCGGGCAGCGCGTAGAAGTCGAGTGTCAGGTCGCCGAGCTTGTCGCTGAAGTGCTGGTAGTTGCCGATGTTGAGCGAGACGTCGTAGTTGTTGATCGGATAGTGCACCATCCAATCCCAGCGCGTGTATCCGTCGCCCAGGTCGATCTTGCCCATAAATCGTCCGTTCGAAACATCGACGATATTGTTGGGCACCGCAACGCTGATCTCCATCTCTTCGACTTCGTCGCGCCACTGATCTTTATTGGGCCACCAGATGCTGGCACCGTCGTCTTCGCATGAAGTGAAGATCCAGGGTTTGCCCTCCGGGTCCTTGCCGAAGGTGAAGCCGCCGAAGCGGCCCGTCGTCAGCGGATGTCCGGAGTAGTAGAAGTCGATCGAGTATTCCTGGCCGTTCTTCAATGTCTGCGGGTATTCGATGAAGACTGCACCGGAATCACGCTGGTATTTCAACTCGGTGGCGCCGAGGAGGATCTTGTCGATCTGCAATGCATCGTTCAGATCAAGCTGTATGCGGTTGCCGTCCTCAAGCATGCGGAATCGGATGGTGTTCTTGCCGCTGATGATTTGCTTGTCGGGATCGACGCGGATATCGAGATGGTAGGAGAGCAGGTCGTTGTTGGCGCGATAGGGCCCGTAGGCCCCGCGAAGCATGGCTGCGCGCGTGTTGGGCAGAATCGCCGGCTGCGGACGCGGCGTGTACTGCGAGCCTACTTCGGAGGGTGGATTCGCAGCTTTTGTCGGGGCGACGGTCTGGCTCGGGGAAATCTGTGCTCTCGAACTGAGGGAAGCGAAGAGTAGCGCAAGGAATGCGGGAAACACGCACCGGCGAGAAGAACCCATGGCACCAGCCTAATCGAAGTTGGATACGTGGCGAATAGGCCTGCGGGTACTAGGCGGGGCGTGTAAGCCAAGTCTTCATGGTGTTTGCGTCCACCACACCTGCCTGTTGGAACTGGAGGTTGCCGTGTGCGAATACGGCGAAGTTGGGGATGCCCTGAACGTTGTACCGTGAGGCTAGTTCCGGAAATTTCTCCGTGTCGACCTTCAGCACGATGGCCCGGCCTGCGAGATCTTGGGCGACCTGCGCAACATGCGGAGCGGCCATGCGGCACGGGCCACACCACTCCGCCCAGAAGTCGACGAGGACCGGTACTTTGCTATCGCGCACAATCTCGTCGAACTCCGCAGGGCTGACCTCCACGGGCTTCGCCATCGGCGATAGCGGCGCTTTGCAGGCGCCGCATCGTCCTGTGTCGGCAAGGTGTTTGCCAGGTATTCGATTCGGTTTTCCGCAAGAGGAGCAATTTCGGATAGTGGCCATAGCGAAGTCCTTTTCTTGAGTGCCGCGTCAACAGTATCCCGGCTCTCGCGTGCTCGACAAATATCGTCGGGAGAGATCCTCAGTCGGTGCCCAGGGCGAGTGGAGTGCTGCCGATCTGACTGGTCGCTTCCAGTTCCTGGTCCTTGTATTGGAGGCGATAGAGCTTCCAATAGATGCCGTGCTGGGCGAGAAGCTGCTGGTGCGGGCCGTGCTCGCGGAGCTGGCCTTTGTGCATGACGAGTATGGTGTCCGCGCGCTGCACGGTGGAGAGGCGGTGCGCAATGACGACCGAGGTGCGGCCGGTGACCATGCGGTCCAGCGCGGTGCGGACGCGGATCTCGGTCTCGGTGTCGACTGAGGAGGTGGCCTCGTCGAGGATGAGGATGCGTGGCCGATGCGCGAGCGCGCGGGCGAAGTTAATGAGCTGCTTCTGACCGGTAGACAGGCCGGCGCCGCGCTCACGGAGCGGCTCCTTGAAGCCTTGCGGCAGGCTGCGGATGAAGTCGAGAACGTTGACTTCATCCGCGGCGCGCTCCATGTCCGCGTCGGAGATGGATTTCGTTCCGAGGCGAATATTTTCGGCGATGGTGCCGGTGAAGAGGAACGGATCCTGCAGTACGACGCCGAAGTGCTGGCGCAAGGCGGTGAGCTCGTGCTGGCGGACATCGATGCCATCGATGAGCACGTGGCCCCGCTGTACATCGTAGAAGCGCATCATGAGCGAGATGATGGTGGTCTTGCCTGCGCCGGTGTGGCCGACGATGGCGGCGGTCTCGTTGGGCTCGATGGTGAAGGAGACGCCGCGGAGGATCCATTCGATGCCGATGGCTTCGAGATCTTCCGGTGATGCGGCTGCGATGGTCGAGAGCTGTTCTGGAGTGAGTCGCTCGTAGGTAAACCAGACATCACGGAATTCGATGCGTCCGGCACGCGGGCTGGGCACGGGATCGGCGGGCGCGGTGACTTCTACCGGGGTGTCGAGGAGCTTGAAGACACGCTCACTGGCGGCCATGGCGGCTTGCAGGATGTTGTATTTGTCGGAGAGGTCCTGGATAGGCCGCCAGAAGCGCTGTGAGTACTGAATGAAGGCGACGAGTATGCCGATGGTGACAGTGCCACGGAGGACGCCGCGGCCGCCGATCCAGATGACGAGCGCGATGGCGATCGAGGAGAGCAGCTCGACCGCAGGGTAGTAAAGCGCATAGGCGAGGATCGCGTCTTTGAAGGCGATCAGGTGGGTGCGGTTCACGGCTTCGAAGTCGGCGTACGCGCGCTGTTCGCGGCCGAAGAGCTGCACCACGCTCATGCCGGTGACGTGCTCCTGCGTGAAGGCGTTGATGCGGGCGATAGCGGTACGAATGCGGCGGTAGGAGCCGCGCACGCTGGTACGAAAGATGCGCGTGATGAAGACAATGATCGGCAAGACGGCGAAGGCGACCAGCGCGAGCTGCCAGCTCATGGTCAACATGACGATCACGATGCCGAGCAGGACGAAGACGTCCTCAAAGATGGCGAAGACGCCGGCGGTGAACATCTCGTTCAGTGCATCGACGTCGGATGTGAGGCGGGTGACGAGTCGGCCGACCGGGTTGCGGTCAAAGAAGGCGACGTGCATGCGCTGCAGGTGGCGGAAGATCTGCGAGCGCATGTCGTACATGATCTTCTGGCCGGTCCACTGCATGAGGTAGGTCTGCGCGAACTCCAGCATGTAGGAGAAGCAGAGCGCGCCGACATAGATGAGGGCGATTTGGGTGATGCCGGCGGCGGGCGAGGCGCTGAGGTGGCGTCCGAGCCAGTTGGAATGCCCGATGCTGTCGTGCGTCATGTAGCGATCGACGGCGATTTTGGTCAGGTAGGGACCGAGGATATCCGCCAGCGCCTTGAGCATGATGGCGGCAAGCGAAATGCCGGCCTGCCACTTGTAGGGGCGCAGGTACTTGAGCAGGCGGCCCATAAGCCGGCTGTCATATGCCTTGCCAACGACGTCTTCTTCGTGAGCGGTGGGCTTCTGGTCCGGCTTTTTCTCCGGATCGGGCTGCGTGGCGCTCGGGGACCTGGTTTCGGACATGCCTTCCTTCACTCGTATTTTAGAGCGCCTTTCGCAACGCCTTCGTTATCGAGCGTTGACTCGGAGCGTCTTTTCTTGGCGGAAAAGCCGCGTCGTCTGTAGTGGCTTCGGATTGCATGGTGCGAAATCCGCTCCAAGGGCTGTCAGAATAGATGAATGAGCGAGACGCTCGGCCTCTATATCTCGGTGCCTTTCTGCCGGGCGAAGTGCACCTATTGCAACTTTGCCTCCGGAGTCTTCCCGGCGAGCGAGCATGGGCCGTACGTGGAGCGGGTGTGTGCGGAGATTCGCGGTGCCCGCGAAAGGGCTACGCGCGAGGGGCGTCTGCTACCGCAGCATGTCGGGAGCGTGTACCTGGGTGGTGGCACCCCGAGCACGCTGGAACCCGAGCGGTTGCGGGAGATTTTTGCGGCGGTGCGGGAGAGTTTCGTGGTCGAGCGGGATGCGGAGATCACGATTGAGTGTGCGCCGGGTCAGATCGGCCCGGAATTTCTTAAAGCAATGGTTGAAGTGTCGGCCACCCGCGTCAGCCTGGGCGTGCAGTCCATGGTAGATGCCGAAGCCGCGGCGACAGGCCGAATGCACACGCGGGCGATCGTGGAGAAGGATGTTCGCCGGCTACGCGAGGCGGGGCTGGCGGTGAATGTGGACTTGATTGCCGGGCTGCCCGGTCAGACGATGGCGAGCTGGGCGGAGTCGGTAGAGGCGGTGAGCGAGCTGGGCGTGGAGCACGCAAGCCTGTACATGCTGGAGGTGGATGAGGATTCGCGGCTGGGGCGGGAGCTGATTGGCGGCGGCGCGCGCTACGGCGCGGGACTGGTGGCGACGGACGACACGGTGGCCTCGATGTATGAGCTGGGGTGCGAGCGGCTGGAGCGGGCGGGCTTGCGGCAGTATGAGATTTCGAACTTCGCGCAGACGGATGCGGAGTCGCGACACAATCTGCGCTACTGGCGCCGCGAGCCGTACCTGGGAGTTGGGCTGGATGCGCACTCCATGCTGCGCGGCCGGGATGGCGGCGTGGTGCGCTTTGGCAATACGGACGATCTTGCCGGGTACCTTGCGGATGATGCGAAGGGCGAGATTGAGCGAGTCGATCGCACGGCGGAGCTTGAAGAGGCTTGGTTTCTGGGGCTGCGGCTGGTGGAGGGTGTGTCGCTGGCGGCGTTGCGGCGCGAATTCGGTGACGACGCTATCGCGAGGTTCGATGACGTGATCGGCGGGCTTGTCGCGGATGGGCTGCTGATGCGCGAGGGCGAACGTGTCGCGTTGACCATGCGGGGGCGCATGCTCTCGAACGAGGTCTTTGGGCGGTTTCTCGGCGTTGCGGCAGCCGAGATTATCTTTGCGGAGTTGCCGACGCGGTGATTTGCGTGTCGGGCGGCGGCGGAGAACTCTGCAGCAAACGGCGAATGTAGCGCTCTACCGTATCGCGCTCGCCCAGCCCTACGGTGGCAATGCGGACGGTGCCCTCGCGGTCCACGTAGTAGGACATGGGCAGGTAATCGCAGCAACCGTATGCAGCGTAGATCTTTGGGCTGCCGTAGAGGATGGGATAGTTCAGGTTCATCTTCCGGGCGAAGCCGGGAACTTTGGGCAGGTCTTCGGGGTAGTCCTTGTCGATGCCGAGGACGGTGAATCCCTGCGATGCATATTTCTGTTGCAGCGCGATAAACCAGGGCATCTCCACCTGGCAGGGTGTGCACCAGGTGGCCCAGAAGTTGAGGAGCACGGCTTTGCCGCGGTAGTCGGCGAGCGAGACTCGGCGACCCGCGAGATCGCGGAGTGTGAAGTCGGGCGCGGGTTTCCCGAGAAGGGGTGAAGTGACGGCGTCTGTCTCTTGAACGGCAGAAGGCTCAGCAGATGCTTGCAGCGCTGGGGCAGAAGTGGAACCGGGCACGTAGCGGTGCTGGTAGCCCGACCACAGAATGAGCGCGAAGCAGGCGACGACGATAGCGAGGACGAGAAGGCGACGGGACATCAGAGGAGGCTCACCATTGCTCTTCAGTCTCTCTTAGAGCGAGTCAGGAATGCACCTTTCGTCATTTCCTCTAGACGACGTGCTGCGAGATGGACAGTGTGTTGCCGTCGGGATCTTTGAACCAAGCGACCTTGGCGCCGCTGGGTGCGGTCCAGATGCCGAGTTCGTTCTGCGGTCCCATGTAATCGTAACGCTCAAAAACGACCCCACGAGCGGACATGTCGCGGACATCCTGCTCGATGTCGGAGGAGTCCCAACCCAAGATGGTGAAGGGCGCCGGTGTGAACGAACCCGTGCGAGCAAGGCGGATCATGTTTTCCCCGGATTGAAAGACGACGGCGAACTGGTCTTCAGAGATGAAGCGCAGCCCAACTTTATTTTCGTAGAAGGCGCGTGCGGCATCACCGTCGCGCGTTGGGATGAAGCCTATGAGCGTGCCCAGAGCGGCCATGTGGATATCCTTTCAGGCTGCGAATCGCCCTTACTTTATACCTGTTGCCTAGCCAGCGGACCAGATGCAAGACTGGCTGGCGCGTCCGCGAGGGGAAGGCGGGGAGGTCATTGATGCGCTATCGCATTGTCAGCTTATTGCTTGTCGTATTTGCCTGGTGTGGCATGGCCGCGAGCCAGAGTCCGGCGAAGCCTCTCGTGGCCGATCCAGCGTTGACGCGCTCGATGGACCAGGTGCTAAAGGATGTCTCAAGCATTCAGTCGGGCATGACTCGCGCAGAACTGCTGCGCATCTTCACGACCGAGGGCGGCCTTTCCACGCGGGATGAGCAGCGATATGTGTATCGGCGATGCCCCTACATCAAGGTGATGGTGACATTTCGCCGGCCGGCCGATGCGGATGACGACTGGGGCGGTGCGCCGGAGGAGGAGCGGGCCGGCGACATTATTCAGTCCATCTCCAAGCCCTTCCTTGAATATTCGATAACGGACTGACGGTGGGCTATTTCGCCGGTTGCCAGCCGAGGATTGCGGACGATCGGGCCAGTAATTCACTTTGCTCTCAATTTTCTCTCGAGCTTGGCCTGGAGGTGGAGCAAGACGAACGTTTCGACGAATGCCACGGGTACCCACCAGATCCAACCGAACGTGGTGACATTCCAGAGAATATATTTGAAGAAGATCCAGATCAGCAGCAAATTGACTACAAAGCAGGCTGCCAGCGTTGTCCAAAGCGTTGATCTTCGCCAGCTACTGCGCTTGATGCTTATAACCGTCGCAAACGGGACCAGCGCGCCAAAAATCGCTGCGGCCCACTTCTGAGGCATGCCCGCACGATGAGTCATGATGGCCGCAACGATGGCGACCACACATGCGCAGATAATGACAATGCGGTCTGTCCAACGGTCGCTAATTTTCATCGAGACATGAAGTTCCTACTTCGGCGGCTGATAGCTGAGGATTGCGTTGGTGACCAGCGCATAGCTGCCGATGGTTTCGCCGCGATAGAGCGGGTTAATGGCGAAGAGCAGTGTGGTGCCACTGCCGAGGTGCGCGGCTACGACGGCGGCACGCTCGGCGAGCGCGTCGCCGTGATCGAGCAGGCCGGCTACCAGCAAGTCTTTGGAATCTGCATAGCGCAGCAGCACCTGCGGGCGATCCTGCTCGGGGATCAAGAAGGGATTGTTGCGCGTCTGCTCGACAGTGAGTGGCATGGGCTCCCAGGGTTTTGCTTTGGGTAGCGACGGCGGCTCGGCGAAGCTGCGATCCTGCGGCACATCGGGATCATCCGGGCCGCCGCGGCCAGTGGGGCGCGGGGTCTTGGCTTCGGCGCGAAGGCGACCATCGCCAGTGAGCAGATTGCTGACGTTGAAGGAGAGTCCTTCTTCGCTGTAGACGGCGGGGGCTGCGACGTATCCGGCGAGCACGGGACTGAGCGATGCGTTCTTTTTCGAGACCAGCGCGGTGTTCAGGATGCTGCCGACGACCTTGACGTCGCCACGCGGCGCGACAGAGACGCCGGGCGCGAGGCCGGTGTCGATGGCGAACTCGGCAGCGTCCTGCGATGCGATGAAGAGGCCGCCCTGCTGAATGAAGGCGCGCAGATGCGTGAGGCCGGCCTCGCCGAGGCCCGGACGTATGTCGGGCGTGGAGTCGATGCCGCCCAGGTTAGGAGTCAGGTCGGATTTCTGCCATGGCATGGCATTGCCCCACATGGGGATGCCGTTCAGGATGAGCTGCGAACCGCGGCCGACCGGGGCAAAGAGGATGACGTCGTATTTCGAGCGCAGATCGGATTCGGCGGCAACGGTCTGGGTGCTGATGTAGGTGTAGGGGAGATGCAGATTGTCGAGCGCGAGACGCCACCAGCCTTCGGGCTGCGTGTCGAGCCAGGTGTGCATCAGCGCGATGCGCGGTGCGGAAACCGGATGCGCGACGACGCTGGGAGCATCCGATGCGGCGACGGCATGCAGGTGCAGCGGTGCCGCTGCCTTTTCCAGATCGCCGCCGGAGATTCCGCGGACGATCCACGTGCCCGCGGGGTAGCTGTGGCCGCCGGCGGTCATCGCGGCGTCTGTCGCAGTGACGGTGGCGTTAGGAAGCTGGTAGCGCAGCGTGATGAGTGAGGGGTCGGCGTGGTTCTCAATGAGGAAGGTGTCGCCGGAGAGAGAAGCGGCGCTGGATGGCGCGGTGGGGTCGACCACCAGATGCATTGGCGCTTTGAGGATGGCGGTATCGAGGATGCGGGCGGTGTCGACGCCGAAGAGCGGTCCGAGCGACCAGCCGGTGTCGTCGTATGGATGCTTCTGCGGATCTTCGGGCGACCAGAACTGGCGGTCGAGCAATGCATCGGCGATCCGGGAGTAGGGCTGGTCCATGCGGATGACGTAGCTGCCGGCCGGGAATGTGCTGACCGCACGGGCGGAAGCGCCTTCGGCGCGGCTCCCTTTGGTCGCCTCCTGATCGTCATTGCTGGATTTGGCGTCATCTGAAGACTTCGGTTTGAGCGGCAACTGGACGGTGACGGGCGCAGTGGTCTGCTGCACCTCGATGTGCTGGTCGTGCAGGACGCGGAGCAGCATGGCCTGGCGGCTGGGCGAGGGGTTGTCCGCAGAGAGCACGTATGCGGCGGGGCCGTTCTGCGTGGGCTTCAGAATAGAACGCTTGCTCTTGAGGTAGTAGTTGTTGAGAAAGAGCTTCGAGTTCTGCGCGAAGTAGCTCAGCGTGGTGAGGAGCGCGGTCTCCTCGTAGTTGTTGTTGTCACGCTGCGACCACAGTACTTTGGGCAGCGGCGGGTTGGGCTTGTACCACGTGCGCGCGTACTCGTCGGGCGTTAAAACGCGCTCTACGGTGTCGGCGCCGCCGTTGCCGAAGGTCTCGTAGAGGCGGCTGATGCCGTTGTGCATCGCTGCAAGGAACATGAGATAGCCGGGGCTCCATGTGTCGAAGTCGCCGTGGGTGAAGACGCCGGGCATGTTGAGCTTGGCCATCGCCTGCACGTTGGACCAGCCGAGCATCTGCCACTCGTTGGTGAGGATGGGATCGATCCAACTGTTGTACGGCTCATCGCCGACAGTGTTGTCGTAGAGGAAGGGAACGGACTCGTGCAGGTCGTGCAGCACCTGTGCGTGCCATCCGATATAGGTGTTGAGCACGTTGCGCGTGAGCGCGAGGTTCATGGTCATGGCGTCGCGGTTGTTGTCGTGCGCGACATAGTGGCCCCAGTAGAGAAGGTGCGGATAGGTTTTGTCTGGGTTTGCCTTGTGCCAGCGGTAGATGTCGACCATGCGATCGCGGCCATCGACCTCCACGACCGGCGTGATGAGCGTGATGACGTGCGAGCGGATGTACTGAATGTAAGGCGAGTCATCGACGGCGAGGCGATAGGCCAGTTCCATGAGCGCGGTGGGCGCCCCAGTCTCCGGCGAGTGGATGGTGCCGGTGATGTAGTAGACGGGCGTGGATTCGGCGATGAGCGGGGCGGCCTTGCTATCGTCCATGTCGAGGGTGCGCGGATCGGCGAGCTTCGCGAGACGCTCATCGTTCTCCTTCTGATGAGCGAGGAGGGATTCATCGGCCACAGCGACTGCGATCATCTCGCGGCCTTCTTCGGTGTGGCCGATGGTCACGACTCGGACACGCGGGGATGCGGCGGCTAGCTCGCGGAAGTATTTGTAGACATCTTCCGCGTAGGGCAGCATGTTCGGCGCGCCGGAGACATCGCCGAGAACTTTGGCTGGAGTGGGCACGCTCTTCGAGGCAGGCAGATAGTCGGTGAGAGGCGAATTGAACTCGGGCTCGGTGGTGTACTTGTGGATTGCCGCCGTGTAGGACTCATCGATCGCCTGGTGCGGATCGCGGGCGTAGTCGGGGACCTGGGCGAGAGCGGTGAGAGCGCCGGAACAGAACAGTGCAAGGATAGGGAGGAGACGGATGGAACGAGGCATGAAAGCTACTCCGAGCTAAAAGAGGCTGAAAGAAAAGAGAACTGCTGCTGCATGGAGTCAGGCGAGTTTCAGGGCGCGGGTGGCGAGTGATCGCCGTACTTGTCGATCCACTTCAACTCTTCGCGCAGGGCGATGTAACCGTGCCAGGGATTCTTGGACAGCGGGTGGCCTTCTCCGGGAAAGGTGACGAGTGCGTGCGGGATATTGAGCGATTCGAGCGCATGCTCCAGCAGGATGTCTTCAAGAAACGCGACGCGTATGTCCGCGTCGCCCGCGATGATGTGGGTGGGAGTGGTCACCTTGTTCATCTGGAAGAGCGCAGCCTCGCTCTGATACATATCCGGCTTCTCCCATGGACGGCCGCCGAGATATGCGGCGTCGTCAAAGGTCAGGTCGTCATTGCCCCAGTTGGCCGCATGCTCCACAGCACCGGCACCGGTGACGGCAGCGCGGAAACGCGTGGTCTGCGTGATGAGCCAGTTGGTCATGTACCCGCCGTAGCTGTAGCCGCCGATGACGAGATGGGTGGGATCAGCGGTCCCGTCGGCGACGAGCGCGTCGACGCCGGCGAGAATATCTTTGCCGGGGACAGAGACGAGGCGCGGTGAGATCTGCTGCATGAAGGTATCGCCGTAGCCGACGGAGCCGCGGTAGTTGGGGCGGAAGACCAGCCAGCCGTGCGCGGCGGCCATGGCGGCCCAGTCGTACCAGTCTGCGCCGAAGCGATCGCCATCGGCATCTGCGGGACCGCCATGGATGAGTGTGAGCATGGGGAGATGTTTCGCATCGCGCTTGCCCGGCGGATAGAGGAGAACGCCTTCGACAGTGGAGCCGTCGAAGCTCTTCCAGGTGTAGGGTCGCCATTCGGATTGCGAATAATCAAGATAGTGCGCATTGAAGCGTGTGAGAGGCTTCGCCTGATCGAGATGCGAAGCGGAGGCGACGTACACCTCCTGTGGCTCGCGGATCGCTGAGTGCGTCAGCAACAGAGCGTCGCCGCGCTCTGCTGCGTCGAGGCCACCATAGGTACCGGGAACGCCGGGGAGTTTTTCCGCATGCGCACCCTGGACGCGATAGATCTGCGTGCTGGTGCCCTTGGTACCGGTCGCGATAAGCGTGCCGTCGGAGAGGATGGTGTAGTCCTGCCAGTTGCCGTCGAAGTCTGCGCCGAGCCGTTGCGTCGTGCCACCGTGTGCGGGCATGGAATAAAGACGGCCTTGCACATCGCGATACGTGCCTTCCACGGAGCCGGCGGCTGCCTGTACGGTGAAGTAGAGCCGCTGCCCATCCGGCGACCAGCGCAGATTGCTTTCCAGGCCCTGATTGTGGGTCAACTGGGTGACGGCTCCGCCGGTGGCGGCGACGGAATAGATTTCCGTGTCCTCAGGGCGCTCCAGGCGATGCGAGATGGGGCCAGTGGCGAAGGCGATGGTGCCGTTGTTGCGATCCACTTTGATGGGTTCGATGGCGAGCGGACTGCGGGCGATGACCGTTGCACCCTCTGGTAGTGGCTGCTGGCTCGGCGCGGGCGATGGCGGTACGACATTGGGTTGCGGAGCGGTAGTGACGGGCGGAGGGAGAGGGATGCGAAGCAGCACGTCGCCGCGGTCGCTGGTGCGATAGCGCGTGGCGTCCTTCCAGTCGCGCTCCTTTGCATCGGTTTCATCCTTTGAGAGCGGCTCCTGGATCGCGATGTAGATGGCAGCGCCATCGGGCGACCAGGCAAAGGAATGAACGTCATCTTTGCTGCGGTAGAGCGGGCGCGCTTCGCCGCCATCGACGGAGACAATCCAGATACGACCGGGTGGTTCGTCTTTACTGTCCTTGCTGTCTTTGTCGGACGGCTTCTCATCCGGCAGAAGGCGATCCGAGGTGAAGGCGATGAGGCGGCCGTCGGGTGACCAGTCGGGGCCGCTGTCGTGCCCGGAGTTGCTCAGAGATTCTGTTTTGCCGGTGGATGCGCGCCAGATCCAAAGATCCTCGCGAAAGCGGTTGGCCGTCCAGTCCGGCACGCGCGCTGCGATGACGGCTGCGCTGCCGTCAGGTGAGAGCCGGGCCGAGCTGTACTCCGTCTCGGCGAGGAAGGCGTCAAGCGTGAACGGCGGTTTGGTCTGCGCGGTTGGGGTGGGAGTCTGAGCCGAGAGCGAAAAAGTCAGCAGGATGGCGATGGACGGCAGAAAACGAAAGGTCATGGACGCTCGAAAGAAATGGTATGGGCGGCAAAAGTGACGGCTTCGACAATACGCCGAAGCCGCCATGAGTGCGAAGAGAGAGCATTAGAAGCTGTAACGCAGGGAGAACTGCTGGACGCGGGGCCTGGTCAACGTGGAGCTGTACTGACCCAGCGTTCCGCTGGTGATCTGTCCGTTAAGACCGCCGAAGGAGCTAACCGGGCTGTCATCAAAGCGCACGGAGTTGGTGGCGTTGAAGACCTCCCAGGCAAACTTCAGCGCCATATCTTCCCGGATCTTCCACGATTTGGTGAGCCCTGTGTCGACGTCGAAGTAGCCATCGCCGCGGAAGTTGTTGCGTTGGCCAGCTTCACCCGGAAACGGCAGGCGAATGGGTGAGCCGGAGGCCACACCAGCATTGATTCCGTCCGGATCGGCGAAGACCTCTGGAGAGCCGTTCACGATGTGCTTGTGGAGCTTGACCGATCCGGTAACGACTGTGTTGCTTTCTTCCTGCCAGTTGGTAGCCCAACCAGTCCCCAGTACGGAAAAGGGCAACCCGCTGGACCAGCGGGCGAGACCGGAGAGCTGCCAGCCGCCGACGAAGCCATCCACAAGCCTGCCGTCGGAGCTGAGGAAGCGCCGATTGGAGCCGAAGGGCAACTGGATGACCCAATCGCCGTTGATAAGGTGGCGAGTATCGAAATCCGAGACGCCACGGTTGAACTCAGGATGGAAGGTGTTGATGATCTCTGAGAAAGAGCCACCGCTGTTATAGGTGCTGGAGCCGTTCAATTCGCCGGTGCGTTCCGTATCCGAGCCCATGTCGATGGAGTTGGAGAGGGTATAGGTGAAATCGAATTGCATACCGTGACTCATGGCGTGGCGCAGAATCAGCTGGCCTGCGTTGTAGCTGGAGCTGCCAACGTTCGACCAGGCATAGAGAGACGAGAATTGCCGCTGATAGAAGCGCGGGTTGGCGTACGGCCCGCAGCCGAGAGTGCAATAGACGTCGATGTCTGCGAGAGCGGTGGTCTCATTACCGCGTTGGTAGGCCCATTCGTTGCTGTAAATGTTCTGGGTCGCACTCATACCTCCAGTCGCGAGGTAGGGGAACATGTTCTCGAAGTACGGAATTGCCGCGACGGTGGCTTGTGATGCTTTACCGGAATCTGCGTATCCATTGTTGCGATCGACATCCTGCGACAGCAGGGTGGCGGCCCGGAAGTAGTCCATGCCGGACTGTGGATCGACGAGGTCGAGCGGCTCGGCAAGATCGAGCTGCTGCAGCAGGCGTCGGCCGAAGCGGCCAAGATACGCCGCCTCCAGCGTGAAGCCGCCAGGCAACTCACGCTGCACGGAGAAGTCGGCTGCCTCGGAATACGGCGTTTTCAGACGGTCGTCGATGCCCCATGTAATTTCAAAGCCAGTGGTATTCACGTCGGTTGGCGGTGTAAATGGGTATTGAACGACGCTGGGTTGGGTGGCTCCGAGGGGCGGCAGATTGTGCACACCCGTGAAGCGGGGTGCGTTATCGGGCGAGAAAGAGCCAGCCGCGTTGGTCAGGCTCGTGCTTGTGCCAAACGAGCCGAGTTGATCGAATGAATTCACGATGCCCTGGCCAAAGTGATCGTAATAAAGACCGAAGCCGCCGCGGATGGACGTCTTGTTATCCGGAGAGTAGGCAAACGCGAGACGGGGGGCAACGTTGCCAAGCTGCGATGGCCAGTATGGCGAACGTCCGCGTGCCTGCCCGTTCGGCGCGAACTGAATATCCGGCTGCACCGTATTACCTTGAGTTGCTCCGGCGGCGCGGTTTATCAGCCACTGATGAATGTCGAGGGTGGGAGCGACCTGCTGCCCGTTCGTTTCATAGGGAGTCTGCAGCATAGACTGCCGGATGCCGAAGGTGACGGTGAGATTGGGTTGCAACCGCCACGCATCCTGCAGAAAGTATTCAAATTCATTTGTCTTGTAATGGCGATCGACGAAGGCTCCGTCTCCCTGCAGGTTTCCAGTTGTCCCATCGCTGGATACCGCGTAGTTGAATTGGCCTGATACGGAGGGGACGATGCCACTGAGAGCCGCGATGGCGATGTTGTAAGAGTTACTGAATCCTGAATCGACCGCCGGATATTTAAAACCTGCCGGGTCGAAACTACTGGGCGACCCCGGCGAGCTTGAATTCGCGATGTTACCGCCGCCCGCGATCCAGTACTCATTTGTGCTGGCGCTGTTGAAACTGGAAGCATCTGAGCTGCGATTGTTGAAGACGAGCCGGTAGTTCACACCAAAGCTGAGGCTGTGCTGTCCCTTGGTCCATGTGAACGTATCGATGACGTTGTGGACTGGAACATTGACAATGGTGGAACGCGATTGTGCGGTGGCCTGATCCATGAAACGGAACGTGATGTAGTCGCCCTGGCCGATGCCGCGATCCGCATTGCCCTGACGCACGTAGCCATAACGCAGATCATTGACCATGTGCGAATTGAGGGCCCAGTCCCAGCCGGCCGCGAGGCCTTTGGTGTTGTCAGTGGTGAAGCTGGAAGGGGGTTGGCCCGGGTATTGCAGAACGCCCGCCGTGGTGTCTTTCTGCAGGTTGCCGCGTACGAAGAGGTGATGGTGATCGTTTAACTGATAGTCGAACTTCGCGATACCCGTATTCAGGCTCCCCGGGCTGGGCGAGGAGAAAGTGTAGGATCCCAGGTTGACACCATCGCCTTGCGCAAGGCCATTGGCGGTAGGGTACTGGCTGAAATAGGCGAGCACATTCGGATCGACACCAGGACCCCACGGGCAAGTGCCGTTGGCCGTGCAATTCGGATCCATCGTCGCGATCTGCGTCGGATTCAGCGTGACGAGTGCGCCGTTGCTGGTGTATTTGACGTCGCCAGTCTTAAACGAGGCGGTCGGGACGGTGCGAGTGATCTGGGTGTTCTCAGCGGTGCGCTGCCCTTCATAGGTGCCGAAGAAGAAGAGCTTGTCTTTCTTGATGGGGCCGCCTACCCACGCACCGAAGGTATTGCGGATGAGCTTGCCGGGACGATTGGGCTCGTCTGCAATCACCTGCGAGGCTTTGTTGAACCAATCGTTGGCGAGACCCAGGCTGGTGCGGTTGTACTCATAGACGCTGCCGTGGAATGCATTCGTTCCGGAGCGGGTGACGATCGAAACCTGCGCACCGGAAGAGTATCCGGAATCGGCATTTGCGTTGGTGGTCGCAACGCGATATTCCTCAGTGGAATCCAGCGTGGGGCGGAGAACGCCTGTGAAGGCGAGTCCCTGCTCCTGATTGTTATCGTCCAGACCGTCGAGGGTTACGTTCGTCTGGTCGGATCGTGCGCCATTCACCGATCCGGAGCGGCTGTCACTCTGTTGATCGATGCTCCGTCCGAGATACAGCACGCCCGGCTGCAGGCTGAGCAGGTCCGGAACGTTGCGGCCTTCGGAGGGAAGCGCCTCAATGGTCTGGCTGTTGAAGGCGTTGCCGATCGTGGCGTCGGTATTGTTCAGCGTCTGCGCCTCCGCGCTGACGTTGACAGTCTGCGATGACTGAACCACACCCAACTGGAAGTTGATGGTTGCCGGTTGATTGACCAGCAGTTGCGCCTGCTTGGTGGAGGGGCTGAAACCAGGCGCAGTCACCGTGATGGTGTATGTGCCGGGCGCCAGTTGCGGGAACTGGAACAGGCCGGAGTTATCGGAGGTGCCGTCAATCCCGGCGTTGGTTGCAATATTCGTAAGCTTGACTTGCGCGTTGGGGATCAGCGCGCCGGACGCGTCTGTAACTGTCCCGCGCAGAGAGGTGAAGCTGGTTTGCGCCAGCAGCGGTACAACAGAAAGGACAAGAAACACGTATAGCGCAAGTCTGAGCGATCGCATCGGAACGGCCTCCAAAAGACGACATCCAAAGCAGCCGGTGGTCCGCTGTGCGTTGCTACGGAACCTGCCGGTACGGAAAGTACACAGCTTAGCTCAAGCAAGGACGCTTTCGACTTGGAAAGGTTTGCAGAAGAGATTTGATTATTGCGCACCATCTTGACCAGAGCAAGTGGAGCGGGATGGAACTCGAGAATTCCGTTGCAGAACTACGCTTTCAGGGCGTTCTCAAGTAGAAGTGCCTATGGATAAAGGAGCGAGCGTTCCCATCCGCCTGAGCTGCGGATATAGAGCACGCGATCATGCAGGCGGTCTTGCCGGCTGCGCCAGAACTCGATGGCTCGAGCATGAAGGGCGAAGCCGGTCCAATGCGGCGGGCGGGGTATCTCCCCCGGATAGAGCTGGGCTAACTCGGTTGCATGTGCTTCAAGGATGGCGCGGCTGACGAGTGGGCGAGATTGCTCCGAGGCGAGCGCGCCGAGCTGGCTCCCCCGCGCGCGACTGTGGAAATAGGCGTCCGCTTGCTGAGACGAAACCTCGGAGAGCGGTCCTTCGATGCGGATCTGGCGGCGCAGCGATTTCCAGTGAAAACAGAGTGCGGCGTGCGGGTTGGCGAGGATCTCGAAGCCTTTGCGGCTCTCCGCGTTGGTGTAGAAGACGAATGAGCCGTCGCCGGTAACGTCTTTCACGAGAACCATCCGGACGGAAGGCAGCCCGGCGGGCGTGGCGGTGGCGAGCGCCGCGGCATTGGGATCGTTGGGCTCGAGACGCTGCGCTTCCCCGAGCCAGGCATGAAAGCAGGGAAGCGGGTCCGATGCCTCCGGCGAAAAGGGATCCTGGCCGGCGGGTTCTTCGAGGGGCTCTTCGAAATTCGCGCTCATGTCCACACGACAAGTATTGTCGAGAGGAAGGGTGCGAGGCCAGCGAATTGCCCCAGGCTGTTGATAGAGGGCAATTGCTGTCAGATTGTCGGTTTTGACGAAAGGTAACAATAATGGAGACGATTGACCTACGCAGCGACACCGTAACCAAGCCAACGGAGGCGATGCGCCACGCGATGGCCGAGGCCGAGGTGGGAGACGACGTCTACGGCGAGGATCCTACGGTGAACCGGCTGGAGCAGCGGGCGGCAGAGATATTCGGGAAGGAAGCGGCGCTGTTTGTGCCGACCGGCACCATGGGGAACCAGATCGCCGTGCGTCTCCACACGGAGCATGGGCAGGAGGTGATCTGCGAGCGGCGCGCGCATGTAGTGGACTGGGAGATGGCAATGGTTTCGGCCTTCAGCGGCTGCCAGTTGCGGCAGGTGGAGGGCGAACGCGGGGTGCTGCGTTGGGATCGGATTGCATCAGCGATTGCGACGCCGATCTACTATCGTGCGCAGACTGGGCTGATCATGCTCGAAAACACGCACAACATGGCGGGAGGCACGGTGACACCGGTAGCGGTGCTGGAGGGGGTCTGGGCCGGCGCAGCAGAGCGCGGGCTGCCTGTGCACCTGGACGGAGCGCGGATCTTCAACGCAGCCGCAGCGCTTGACGTGCCGGTTGCGGCGCTCACGCGCGGCTTCGCGACGGTGATGTTCTGCCTGAGTAAGGGGCTGTGTGCGCCAGCGGGATCGATGTTGGTAGGTTCGCGCACGATGATCGACCGCGGCCGGTCGATCCGCAAGATGCTGGGCGGGGGCATGCGGCAGGCAGGGGTGTTGGCTGCAGCGGGTCTGATTGCGTTGGAAGAGATGCCTGCGCGGCTGCACGAAGACCATGAGAATGCGAGGTGGATGGCCGAACAGATCGCCGCGATGGTCGGCTGCCGGATCGACCTGGAGACGGTGCAGACGAACATCGTGATCTTCCGTCCGGAGCGCGTGAAGGCGGCGGGGGTCATTGCGGGGCTGAAATCGCGAGGAGTTCTATGCGGCACAGCGGGGCCGGAAGAGGTGCGCTTTGTAACCCACCGCGACGTGGATCGAGCGGCATGCGAGTGCGCCATGAAGGCGCTGCAGGAGGTATTTCAGGCAGCCTGAAGTACCGCTGAGGCCTCCGGTTTTCCAGGCAGATACGCGGCCCGATACTCAATCTTGGAAGACAGTGGGGTCCGATATAATACAGGGACTATGCCCAAGTACTCGATCGTTGTGCCATTCCACAATGAGGAAGAGAACGTCACAGCCCTCTATGACCGTGTCAAGGCCGTGATGGAGACGGTCGGCGACAGCTTTGAGCTGGTGCTGGTGGATGACGGATCGAATGACCGCAGCTACAAGCTGCTGGAAGAGATTGCCGCGGTGGACAGCCGCGTGCTGGTGGTGAAGCTGCGCCGCAACTTCGGTCAAACCTCCGCGCTGGCCGCTGGCTTCGATCACGCCCAAGGCGACTACATCCTGGCCATGGATGGCGACCTGCAACATGACCCGGAAGAGATTCCGAACTTTCTGGCGAAGCTTGAAGAGGGCTACGACGTGGTGAGCGGGTGGCGCAAGGAGCGCATCGACAACTTCGTGATGCGGCGTTTTCCCTCCCGATGCGCGAACTGGCTGATGGCCAAGCTGAGCGGCGTGGACATCCACGACTTCGGAACCACATTCAAGGCCTACCGGCGCGAGGTCATCCACAATATTCCGCTCTATGGCGAGATGCATCGCTTTATTCCGGCACTGGCTTCATGGTATGGCGCGAGCATCTGCGAGATTCCGATCAAAAATGTGAACCGTGAGCGCGGCAAGAGCCACTACGGCATCTCCCGCACCTTCCGGGTCTTTTTCGATCTGCTGACGATCCGATTCCTGCTGCGGTACATGTCCCGGCCGCTGCATTTCTTCGGCAGCCTGGGTGCGCTCAGCATTCTGTTTGGCGGGGCAATCTCCGTATTCCTCGCCGCGTTAAAAGTCATTACCCACCAGCACGTGATGGACCAGCATGGGCCGCTGTTTGTGGTGGCGGGCGTGCTGATTCTGGCCGGTATCCAGATGCTGGCGATCGGGCTGCTGGGCGAGCTGCAGGTAAGGCACTATCACACCTCACAGCAGCGTTCTCCGTACACCATCGACAGGCTGGTCAGGCTGCGGTCGCCGGAAGAACCCAGCATGCTGCGCGAGAGCTGACGCGCCTCGACCCCTCTGTAGAAAAAAGGACGCCTACGGCGTCCTTTTTCAGCTTTTTTGACGAAGTGTGCTGGCGGGCGAGGCGGAGGCTGGCGCATCCTAAAGCGAGGCACAGGCAGGGTGATGTGGAGGGGACACGTTCTGCGTAGCCGTTTCCTGGTGGAACGGCTGCGTTCGGAGTTGGCTCACACCATACACTGTCTGTTCTTTCGCTAAGCCATACGTATCTCAACTCCGCAATGAGGACAGCTGCACGATGACCGTAACGATCTTGTATCTGCTGTGTGTAGTGATTGGTGGAGTGAGCGGCCTGCGTTCCCTGACCGGGATTGCCATCGTCACCATCGTGGCGCAAAGAGGCTGGCCGCATCTGGGCTGGCTGCATCTCGGCGGGACCGGATTGAGCTTCCTCGGGACACCGGTGGCGATGTATGCCTTCGTCGCGCTTGCGATCGGCGAGCTTATCGCGGACAAGATGGCATTCATACCTCCGCGCATTCAGGCGGGACCGCTTGCCGCGCGCTTTGTGATGGGCGGTCTGTGCGGTAGTGCGCTGGCGCTGGCCGCTGGTTTGCCCTGGATCTTCCCGGCGGCGCTGGGCGGCGTGGCCGCGGTGGTGGCGGCGTATGCCGGCTATTGGCTGCGTCGCAGCATCACCAGCCACGGCATCAAGGACCCGCCAATCGCCCTGCTGGAGGATGCTACGGCGATTTTGCTGGCACTGTTCGCGGTATCGCGCTTCTAAGCCTTTGAGATTGGCGTGACGAGATTGCAAGAGAATGGATAGCGCGATGGCAGAGCAGTATGACGTATTGATTCTGGGATCGGGGCAGGCGGGGAACCCGCTATCGTCCGATTTCGTGAAGGCAGGGCGGCGCGTGGCTCTCATTGAATGCGCGGAGGTGGCAGGCACCTGCATCAACTACGGATGCACGCCGACAAAGACCATGGTGGCCAGTGCGCAGCGCGCGTGGCAGATACGCCATGCCGGTGAGCTTGGCATTGAAGTCGGCTCGATTCGGGTGAACCTGGAACAGGTGCGCGCTCGCAAGCGAAAGATCGTCGAGCAGTTTCGCACATCGAATGAGAAGCGCTTTGCCAGCGGGCAGCCCGAACTGGTGCGAGGGGAAGCACGCTTTGTCGGGCCAAAGGAGATCGCCGTCGCTCTGAAATCCGGCGGCGAGCGCCAGCTGGCTGCCGAGACGATCGTAATCAACACTGGCGGTATTCCTACTGTGCCGAAGATTGCGGGACTTGAGCGTGTGCCGCATCTGGACAACGTGAGCCTGATGGAGCTGGACGCGGTGCCGGAGCATCTGCTGATCCTGGGCGGCGGATACGAAGCAGTGGAGTTCGGCCAGATGTTCCGGCGCTTCGGCAGCGCCGTCACCGTGATTCAGCGCGGAAAGCACTTACTGGACCGCGAGGATGTGGATATCTCCAAGGCCGTCGAAGCGATTCTTCGCGAGGATGGACTGACGATCAGGACCGCGGCGAAGGCGATTCGGGTGGAGGGTAAGGCGGGTGCGGTGACGGTTCACGTGGAAGACGGAACGAGCATCGCCGGCACGCACCTTTTCGTTGCCGTGGGACGCTCGCCGAATACAAGGGCTCTGCATCTGGACGCGGCAGGAGTGGCGACTGATGCGCATGGCTACATCAAGGTGGATGAGGAACTGCGTACGAACGTACCGGGCATCTATGCCGTCGGCGATGTGAAGGGCGGGCCGGCTTTCACGCACGTGTCGTACGACGACTATAGAATCCTGCGCGACAACCTGATCCGCGATACCAAGTTGGGAGGCCAAGGTGGCCGGAAGACAACCGATCGCACCACCGTCTACGTCGTGTACATGGACCCGCAACTCGGCCGCGTTGGCCTGACGGAAGCGGAGGCGCGCAAGAGCGGGCGCAAGATCAAGGTGGCGCGCATGCCGGTGACGTCAATTGCCCGGGCAACGGAGACGGGCGAGTCTCGTGGTCTGCTGAAGGCCGTGATGGATGCGGAGACCGAGGAGATTCTGGGTGCAGCGATTCTGGCGCCCGAGGGCGGCGAATTGATGAGCATGCTCGAACTCGCAATGATGGGAAAGCTGCGCTACAGCACGCTGGAGAATGCAGTTTTTGCACACCCTGCCTATGCGGAATCACTGAATACGCTGTGGGGACACTTCGAGGAGTAGGTTCGCGGATGCGCGGTTATGTTGCAGTGAGCGAACACTCCGGCGCCAACATGCATCCCTAACGAGATGGAAACAATGACGAACGACAAGCCGAGTGAGATTACCGCGACGAAGAAGAGCGCCGCGAAAAAGACAACGACTGCAGCGAAGCGGACGAAGACAAATGGGTCAAAGGTGTCTGGAACCGACATGAAGCCGGTGAACGGCCGCAGCCGCGTGGTAGTGGAGGGCGTGACGCCGCAGATCGACGGCGGCCGGTTTGCCCTGAAGCGAGTGGTGGGCGATCAGGTGCGCGTGGAAGCCGACGTCTTCGGCGATGGGCACGACCTGGTGCGCGCACATGTGCTCTATCGGCACGCGAGTGAGGCGGACTGGCACTCGGAGGAGATGACGGCGCTGGGTAACGACCACTGGACGGCGAGCTTTCCTGTCGACCGGCTTGGCTTCTACGAGTACACGGTGGTGGGCGAGGTCGATCACTTCCTGACCTGGCGCTCCGAGTTGAAGAAGCGGCAGGATGCGGGACAGGACCTGGATCTGCCGTTGAAGACCGGCGCGCTGTTGATTGAGGCAACAGCGAAGCGAGCCCCGAAGGATGAAGCAGCGCAGCTGCGTGCGTTTGCCGCGAAGGTGCGCGGCGGGGCGACTGACTCGGCCTTCGACGATGCGCTGCTGGGGATCGTGAACCAGTATCCGGAGACCGATATACAGACCCGGTACGAGCGGACACTGCGCGTGTGGGTGGATCGCGCGCGCGCGCGCTTCTCCAGTTGGTATGAGCTGTTTCCGCGCTCCTGGGGCAAGCCGGGCCAGCATGGCACATTGCGCGACGTGGCCGCGCAACTGGATTACGTGGAGGAGATGGGATTCGACGTGCTCTACCTGCCGCCGATTCATCCTATCGGCCGCAGCTTCCGCAAGGGCAAGAACAACACCACGGAGGCGAAGGAAGGCGACGTGGGCAGCCCGTGGGCGATTGGTGCGAAGGAGGGCGGCCATCTCGCGATCCTGCGCGAGCTGGGCACATTTGAGGATCTCGAGTACCTCATTCAGCAGCTTGATGGACGCAAGATGGAACTCGCGCTGGACATCGCCTTCCAATGCGCGCCGGATCATCCCTGGGTCACCGAGCATCCGGAGTGGTTCAAAAAGCGGGCGGATGGATCGATCCAGTACGCGGAGAATCCGCCCAAAAAGTATCAGGACATTTATCCGCTGGATTTCGAGTCAAGCGACTGGCAGGGGTTGTGGGATGCGTTGAAGGAAGTGTTCCTCTTCTGGGCAGAGAAAGGCGTGCGCATCTTCCGCGTGGACAATCCGCATACCAAGGCCTTTCCTTTCTGGGAGTGGGTGATCGCGGAGGTGCAGACGGCCTATCCCGATGCGATCTTTTTGGCGGAGGCGTTCACGCGGCCGCGGGTGATGGAACGGCTGGCCAAACTCGGTTACACCCAGAGCTACACCTACTTCACCTGGCGCAGCACCAAAGCCGAGCTGACACAGTACATGACGGAGCTGACAAAGACGGAGGTGGCCGAATATTTCCGGCCGAACTTCTGGCCGAATACGCCTGACATACTGCCGTTTGGGTTGCAGACGGGAGGGCCGCACGCATTCAAGAGCCGGCTGGTGCTGGCTGCGACGCTTTCGTCGAACTACGGCATGTACGGGCCTGCATTTGAGCTGGGCGAGAGCATCCCCTTCAAAGAGGGCAGTGAGGAGTATTTGAATAGCGAGAAATACGAGATCAAGCGCTGGAATCGCGACGCGCCAAACTCGCTGCAGCCGCTGATTACGCTGCTCAATGAGGCTCGCCGCGCCAATCGAGCGCTGCAGCGGAATGAAAACCTCATCTTCCATCCCACGGACAATGCGCAGATCATGGCCTATAGCAAGGCCACAGCCGATGGTTCAGACGTGGTGCTGACGATCGTGAATCTCGATCCGGTAAATACGCAGGCGGGGTTCGTGACGCTCGATCTTGCCGCGCTTGGAGTGACCGATGGGACGACCTTCGACGTCTTCGATCTTCTGGCAAATCGCGGATATCGCTGGCAGGGATCACGGAACTATGTCGAGCTGCGTCCGTATGAAATACCGGCACACGTCTTCCGTGTGGCGCGCAGGTAGCCGTGCGACTGTTCGCAAATAGTATGAAGCTGTGCACGAGGAGAGTGATTTGAAGCAAGCGGGCAGCATGGCAGATCCCTTGTGGTTCAAGGACGCGGTCATCTACGAACTGCACGTCCGGGCCTTCATGGACAGCAATAACGACGGCATCGGGGACTTTCCCGGCCTGATGCAAAAGCTGGATTACGTCCAGGACCTGGGCGTGACCTGCCTGTGGCTGCTGCCATTCTTCCCGTCGCCGCTGCGCGATGACGGGTACGACATCGCCGACTATCTGAACGTAAACCCGAGCTATGGAACGCTGGACGACTTCAAAGCGTTCCTTGCGGCGGCCCACGAGCGCAACATCCAGGTAATGGTGGAACTGGTGGTGAACCACACCTCGGACCAGCATCCCTGGTTCGAGCGTGCTCGGCATGCACCGAAGGGCTCTCCGGAGCGTGAGTTCTATGTCTGGAGCGATACAGATCAGCTCTACAAGGACGCGCGCATCATCTTCACGGACACCGAGAAATCCAACTGGACCTGGGATCCCATCGCAGAGCAGTACTACTGGCATCGCTTCTTCTCTCACCAGCCGGATTTGAACTATGACAATCCGCTGGTGATGGAAGAGATCCTGAACATCATGCGGTACTGGCTGGACATGGGTGTGGACGGTCTGCGCATCGATGCCATTCCGTACCTGGTGGAGCGCGACGGGACAAGCTGCGAAAACCTGCCGGAGACGCACGCGGTGATGAAGAAGATTCGCGCCGCGATCGACAGGGACTATGAAGGCCGCATCATTCTGGCGGAAGCGAACCAGTGGCCGGCGGATGTGCGACCGTACTTCGGCGATGGCGATGAGTGCCACATGGCCTTCCATTTTCCGCTGATGCCACGGATGTACATGGCGCTGCGGCAAGAGGATGCGCTGCCCATCACCGAGATCATGGCGCAGACGCCGGATATTCCTGACAACTGCCAGTGGGGAATTTTTCTACGCAACCACGACGAGCTCACGCTCGAGATGGTGAGCGACGAAGAGCGCGACTACATGTACTTCGCCTACAGCGCCGACCCGCGGATGCGCATCAACATCGGCATCCGACGACGGCTGGCGCCATTGGTCGACAACAATCGCCGACGTATCGAGCTGCTGAACAGTCTCCTGTTTTCCTTTCCCGGGACGCCGATTCTCTACTACGGCGACGAGATAGGGATGGGAGACAACATTTATCTCGGCGACCGCAACGGCGTGCGCACGCCCATGCAGTGGACGGGCGATCGCAATGCCGGCTTCAGCCGCGCGGTGCCGGCGAAACTCTTTTCCCCCCCGGTCATGGACCCGGTGTGGGGCTACGAAGCGATCAATGTGGAGGCACAGCAGAGCGATCCTTCCAGCCTGCTGAGCTGGATGCGCAACATGATCGCGCTCCGCAAGCTGTTCCGGGTTTTTGGCCGCGGCTCGCTCAAGTTCCTCCACCCGGCGAACCGAAAGGTGCTCGCGTATGTGCGTGAGGATGGCGACGAGCGCGTGCTGTGTGTGGCGAATCTGTCGCGGTTTCCGCAGCCCGCACAGCTTGACCTTTCGGAATATGCAGGACTCATACCGGTTGAGATGCTGGGGTATGTCGAGTTTCCGAAGATCGAGAAGAGTCCCTATCCCGTGACGCTGAACCAGTACGGCTTCCTATGGCTGGAGCTGCAGGGTGCGCTGGAGCCGGAAGAGCCGGAACTGCCGGCGAATGCCGGGCTGCGCCTGCAACACGCAGCGGATTGGAGGACGGTGCTGAGCGGTGCCGCGAAGGAGCGCATGGAGCAGGAGTGGCTGCCGGCATTTCTGCCCAAACAACGCTGGTTTGGCGGCAAGTCGCGGCAGATCGTCGCAACCGCCATTCGCGACTGGGGCCCGATGGGCGATCATGCGTTGGCGCTGATCGAAATCATCTATGCGGAAGGCGACAAGGACACTTATTTTCTTCCCCTGGCCATCAGCATCGGCGCGCAGGGAGACAGTATTTTCAAAGGCCATGGGAGTGCCATCCTGGCCGCGGTGGCCACGCCCGAGGGCGGCGGCTATCTGCACGATGCTGTATTCGACGACGAGGCAGCGCGCGAGTTTCTGGCGCTGATCGGCAATGCCGGCGAGCTCAGCATGCAGCGCGGCAAGGTGCGCGGAGTGCCCAGCGCAGGCTTCACGGACCTGCGTGGTGACGAGGTGCTGGAGCCGCGCCGCGGATCGGCAGAGCAGAGCAATACCTCGATCCTGTTCGGTAACCGGCTGATCCTGAAACTCTTCCGCCGCCAACAGGTTGGACCGAACCCGGACACAGAAATTGGCCGCTACCTTACCGACCACACCGGCTTTCGTGGAATCCCGCCCTTCGGAGGCGCGATAGAGTATCAATCCGCAAGTACGAATGAGAGTTCGACCCTGGCCATGCTGCAGGGCCTGGTGCCGAACGAGGGCGACGGATGGGAGTGGACGCTCGAAGAGCTGCAGCGTTATTTCGAGCAGTCTTCTGTCCTCCCCCTGCCGGAAGAGCACTTCCCGCGTGCCAATGTTTCATTCACAGAGCTGAGCGAACATCCAGAGAGCGATTGGACGCGAGACCATGTGGGTACCTATCTGGAAGCAGCGGCCTTGCTGGGGCGGCGCACCGCGGAGATGCACCTGGCCCTGGGACGGCCAACACAGGATCCCGCATTTTCTCCAGAGCCAATGGGAGAAGCGGATCTGGCGGCGCTCCGAACCAACCTCGCCCAACATGCCAATACTGCCTTCGATGCGCTGCGGCAGAATCTCTCGCGCCTGCCCGCGGATGTGGAGGAGATGAGCGGTCTGGTCCTGAGCCGCCGCCGTCTCGTGGCGGAGCGGCTCGGCCGCGTGGGGGACACATCGCCATCAAGACTACGCACGCGCATCCATGGGGATTACCATCTCGGTCAGGTGCTGCGCACACGCGGGGATTTCGTGATTCTGGACTTCGAGGGCGAGCCGGCGCGTTCCCTGGACGAGCGCCGCCAAAAGCAGTCACCCATAAAGGACGTGGCGGGCATGCTGCGGTCGTTCAGCTACGCGGCGTACTCCGGGCTGATGCGCATGCTGATGCGCAGGCCAGGCGATGCAGACCGTCTGGAGCCCTGGGCGCGGCTGTGGGAGCAATCGGTGTGCAGCGCATTCCTGCGGGCGTACCGGCTCACGATGAAGGCTGCCGGTGGCGGAGTCGTGCCTGCAGAGGCTGAGGTATTTGAGCAGTTGCTGGAGATTTATGTGCTGGATAAGGCGCTCTACGAGCTGGCGTATGAATTGAACAACCGGCCGGCGTGGGTACGGATTCCATTGGCGGGCATTCTTGCCTTGCCGCTGCGGTAAAGCTGGTTGCCTGGTGTAAGACTAGGAGTGGCGCGGTTTTCCGGTCTTGAAGCACTGCTTTAAGGCAAGTGTTCTGAGGGCGATTCGAGGAAGGAAGATTCGACGGAAGAAGGGCCGAGAGTATTTTCCCTGATACTTTGAACCAGCGGAGATTCTTTCGGTGTGGTCTTTCCTTCACGAAAGACCACGTGAGCCTTCCGTTTTGTCGGTCGGTACCGACAGGGAAAATACTCTATGGCGAAGGTAGAGGTCGAACTGGTGGCGCGAGGGCAGAGCCAGAGCACTCCGCAAACGGAACTTGTCGTGGGGCTGACGGGCCTGGTGGACGCAGGACAGGTGCGGGCTGTCGCCGCGCAGTGGAATGGGAGCGGGCGCCATCTCACCATCGTTCACCCGTGTGTTCCCGGAATGAACGAGACATCGGAGACGCCGGATCCATCGAAGGATGTGCGGGTGGTGGCGCGGGAGATTACGGCGGTTGCCGGTGCAACGGCGCCGTGGCTGGGGCAACCGGCCGTCTATGCGGTGCTGCTGGCGGAAGCGGAATCGCTGGGCGCGAACGCCTGCGTCATTCTGAATCCCGACCTGGCGGCGTTTACGCCTGCCGCTGTGGATGCGCTGGTGCTGCCGATTCTCGAAAGTGAGAGCGACCTGGCCATGCCGCTCTATCGGGCCGGCCGCTTCGATGGGCTGCTGAACCAGGCGATCCTTGCTCCGGTAACGCGCGCGCTGTACGGCAAACGTGTGCGTTATCCGCTGGCGCAGGACTTTGCCGTTTCGGCGCGGTTCCTGCCGGGATTGCGGCAGGCGATCAGCGCGCCAGTCGCCGGGCAGGGGCTGCTATGGCCGGCCACCGAAGCGGTGTTGCGGGAGAAGAAGGTGTGCCAGGTCTATCTACCCGTGCATCACGAGTACGCGGCTGCCGGTATGGATCTGCCCACACTGCTGCAGCAGATCGTAGGGCCGCTGTTTGCGGATGTAGATCGCAATGCGAGTTTGTGGCAGCGCATTCGCGGTTCGCATCCCGTCACCGAGAGTGGCGCAGAGGCCACACCAGGCGATGCCGTCGCGGAGACGTCGCCCGACCCGCGACCCATGGTGGAGGCGTTTCAACTTGGCCAGCGCAACCTGGAGGAGGTGTGGTCGCTGGTATTGCCTCCTGTGACGCTGCTGGAACTGAAGAAGCTGAGCCGCCAACCGCTGGAGAGTTTCCGCATGGCGGATGCGTTGTGGGCGCGTGTGGTTTTCGATTTTGCGCTTGCCTATCGTCTGCGCACCTTAAGCCGTGGGCACCTGCTCGGCGCCATGGCGCCGCTCTACCTGGGCTGGGTTGGCTCGCGCGTTCTCGAGGCGGAGAGTGCGATCTCCACCGGCGCACGCCAGGAACAGTTGGAACGCGTATTCGAGCAGAACAAACCGTACCTGGTGCAGCGCTGGCGTTGGCCGGACCGCTTCAATCCCTAGCGGGAAGAACGGTATAGAAGCTGGAGGAAAAGATCGATGTGGAACGAAGTCGGCAGTACGCTGAGCAATTCGATGGCGCAGGCAATGGGACGCTTCGCCTCATTGCTGCCAGGTATCCTGGCCTTTTTGTTGGCGGTAGTGCTGTTCTCGCTGATCGGCTGGGGACTGGCCTGGATTGTGCGGCGCGTTCTGGTCTCGCTGCACTTCGACGAAAAATTGGGCCGCGGCACGGAGGCGGTGACGGAATGGTCGCCGCGCCAGACGCCGGCCGGACTGGCGGCGCGGCTGGTTTTCTGGGCTTTCGTGGCCATTGGCATCGCCGTCGGCGCGGACGCCTTCAACGCGTCCTCCCACTCGGCCATAGCGGCTGGCTTGCTCGCGTACATACCCAAGCTGATTGGCGCTGCCATCATTCTGCTGGTGGGCAACATCGTGGCGCGGTTCCTGTCCCGCAGCGTTTTGATCGGCGCAGTGAACATGAACCTGCAATATGCGCGGCTGCTGAGCCTGGGAGTGAAGTGGCTGGTGCTGGTGATGACCGCCGCCATGACGCTCGATCATGTGCAAGTCGGCGAGCAGATTGTCGATCTCGCGTTCGGCATTCTCTTCGGGGGCATCGTGCTGTCGCTTGCGCTCTCGGTCGGTCTCGGGTCGCGTGACCTGGTGAGCCGCTCCATTGAACGCGAGACCTCGCGCGCGGCTGCTTCGCCTGCGCAGGAGGAAGAGCAGTTGCGGCACTTCTGAGCCAAACGCTGCAACCGCGTACTCAGCCGTGGCCGAGGACCGGGTGTGGCTCGTACGGCTCTTCGAGCGAGCGAATCTCATCCTTGGTGAGCTTTACTTCCAACCCATGGAGCGCATCCTCCAGATGCTGGAGCTTGCTGGCGCCGATGATCGGTGCGCTCACTCCCGGCTGCGCCAGCACCCAGGCGAGAGCGACCTGCGCATTGTTCACGCCGCGCTCTCTTGCGATCTCCGTGACGCGATCGACAACGTTGTAGTCTGAATCCCTGTAGTAGAGGCCCTGCGCGTATTCGTCAGTCTTTGCGCGCAAAGTGTGTCCGGCGCCCTGTCCGCGCTTGCGGCTGCCGGTCAAAAAGCCGCGGGCAAGCGGACTCCACGGGATCAGGCCGACCTTCTCTGCGCGGCACAAGGGGATCATCTCCCGCTCTTCCTCTCGATAAACCAGGTTGTAGTGGTTCTGCATGGTGACGAAGCGGGCAAGGCCGTTCTGGCGTGAGAACTCGAGCATCTTGAGGAACTGCCACGCGTACATGGACGAGGCGCCGATATAAAGGGCCTTGCCGGCGCGCACTACGGCGTCCAGTGCCTCGAGCGTCTCTTCGATCGGTGTCTCCGGGTCGAAGCGGTGGATCTGGTAGAGGTCCACGTAGTCGGTTCCGAGCCGGCGCAGGCTGGCGTCGATGGAATGCATGATGTGTTTGCGCGAGAGACCACGGTCGTTTGGATCGTCGCTCATTTTGTTGAAGACCTTGGTGGCGATCACCAGCTTGTCGCGGCCCGGACCAAACTCCTTCAGGGCCTTGCCGGTAATCTCTTCGCTGCGCCCCACCGAGTACATATCTGCGGTATCGAAGAAGTTGATGCCGGACTCGATCGCGCGCCGGAAGAAGGGAAGCGACTCCTCCTCCTCCAGCACCCACTCCCGCCACTGCTTCGAACCGTAGGTCATCGCTCCCAAACAGATCCGGGAGACTTTTGTTCCGGTAGAACCGAGATTCACGTAGTCCATATGCACTCCTCCTACGTTGGATTGCGAAACATCATTATGCGATTCGCTCCTGCCGCAGATAGCCGTCAGTTACAGCATGCACCAGCAACGCATCCTAGTGAATAATGACTCACAGGTGAAAGGGGACAAATGCAGAATCCGAATCAACTGGAGCGCCTGGTCTGGAGTGGTGACCAGACCGGCAATCGAGGCGATTATCAATTCGTCTCGGCCCCGCGGCCGCTCGGCGTACATCCGGTAGAAATCACGGTGAACGGGGCAGCGGTACCGGCCGAGGCCGGCGAATGGCTCATCGATTCGATTCTGCGCGTCCACGAACTGGCGCATGTCTGCTATCACCCGCAGATGGGGCCGATTCAGAGCTGCGATACCTGCATGGTGGAGGTGGACGGTGAGCTGGTGCGCGCGTGCGGTATGAAGGCCGCCGCGGGACAAACTGTCGTGACCAGGAGCGCACGAGCGCAGGCGGCGCAAAAAGAGGGCTTCGACCGGCTGCTGGGCAATCACTTGCTCTACTGCACGGTCTGCGATAACAACAACGGCAACTGCGAGGTGCACAATACCACGGCGCTGCTCGATGTCCAGCACCAGGAGCATCCGTACAAACCGAAACCCTACCCCTGCGACTTTACGAATCCGTTTTACCGTTATGACCCGGACCAGTGCATTCTGTGCGGGCGCTGCGTAGAAGCCTGCCAGACCGTGCAGGTGAACGAGACGCTCTCGATCGACTGGGAATCGGCGCACCCGCGCGTGCTGTGGGATGGCGGGCACCAGATCGGCGGATCGAGCTGCGTGAGTTGCGGCCATTGCATCACGGTCTGCCCCTGCAATGCGTTGATGGAGCGCTCCATGCTTGGCGAAGCCGGCTACATGACGAAGTGGCCGAAGCAGGCGCTGAACAAAATGATTGACATGGTGAAGGACGTAGAGCCGGAGGTCGGTTACGGACCAATCATGCAGGTTTCCGAAATGGAGTCCGCCATGCGTCTCGCCGACCGCATCAAGAAGTCGAAGACCGTCTGCACCTACTGCGGCGTCGGCTGCACCTTCGAGCTGTGGACGAAAGATCGTCACATCCTGAAGGTGGAGCCCACACATGGTCCCGCGAATGGGATCTCCACCTGTGTGAAGGGCAAGTTTGGCTGGGATTATGTCAACCATCCTGACCGGCTCAAGAAGCCCCTGATTCGCGAAGGTGAGGATTTCCGCGAGGCTAGCTGGGATGAAGCATTGAGTCTGGTGGCGCGCCGGCTGAGCGAGATCAAAGCCGCGAATGGCCCGGATTCAATCGGCGTGATTGCATCGTCGAAGTGCACGAACGAGGACGGGTTCCTGATGCAGAAGCTTGCGCGCGCGGTGATTGGGACGAACAATACGGATAACTGCTCGCGCTATTGTCAGTCGCCGGCGACGGCGGGATTGTGGCGCACCGTTGGCTATGGCGGCGATTCCGGCTCGATCGCCGATATTGAGAAGGCTGAGCTGGTCATCATCATTGGCAGCAACACGGCGGAGTCTCATCCGGTGCTGGCCACGCGAGTGAAGCGGGCGCACAAGCTGCGCGGCCAGCGGCTGATCGTGAGCGATCTGCGCGAGAACGAGATGGCAAGGCGTGCCGACATCCACATCCGCCCCGTGCCCTCCACGGATCTCATCTGGCTTTCTGCCGTCAGCCGGTATCTGCTGGACAATGGGCTGGCGCAGACGGAATTTCTCAACACCTGGGTCAACGATCTTGATAAATATCGCGCAAGCTTAGCTCCTTTCACGATGGAATTTGCGGAGGAGCGCACAGGGATTCCAAAAGAAACGCTTATCACCATTGCGCATGAGATCGCGAAATCGAAGAGGACATGCATTCTGTGGGCTATGGGGATTACGCAGCACTGCGCGGGCTCGGATAACTCGACTGCTATCTCGAATCTGCTGCTGGTAAGCGGCAATTACATGCGGCCCGGGACCGGCGCGTATCCGTTGCGCGGCCATAACAATGTACAGGGCGCTAGCGACATGGGCGCGATGCCACCCTATCTCGTTGGCTATGACAAGGTAAACGACGATCCGACGCGCGAACGCTACGAGAAGGCCTGGGGCGTCAAGCTATCCACGACCAAAGGACTCGACAATCACGAGATGGTGGATGCGGTCTACGACGGCAAGTTGAAGGCAATGTATCTGGCGGGCGAGGATATGGTGAGCGCGGATGCCGATGCGAATCGCGTCGCCGGCGCATTCGAGCGGCTGGAGTTCTTCGTGGTGCAGGATATCTTCTTCACCGAGACCTGCCGCTATGCCGACGTCGTCTTTCCTGCAGCCCCTTCGCTTGAAAAAGACGGCACCTTCAACAGCACGGAGCGACGCGTGCAAAGGCTCTACAAAGCCTTCGAGCCGCTGGGAGAGAGCAAGGCGGACTGGCAGATCACCATGGAGCTGGCGAACCGCATGGGCGCCCACTGGACCTATACGCACCCGGCGGACGTCATGGCTGAGGTGGCCTCGCTCTCAGAGATGTTTGCGGGTGTCACCTATGACCGGCTTGCCGGCTTCCAGTCGCTGCAATGGCCGGTAGCGGCCGATGGAACGGATCAACCTTTGCTCTATACCAAGAGCTTTCATTTTCCGGATGGCAAGGCGCGACTGTATCCCCTGGAGTGGAACGAGCCCTGCGAGAAGCAGGATGAAGACTACGACATTCACCTGAACAATGGCCGGCTGATGGAGCACTTCCACGAAGGCAACATGACGTATCGTGTGAAGGGCATCAAGGAAGAAACGCCGGAGCGCTTCCTCGAGGTTTCGCCGGAGCTGGCAAAGGAGCGCGGCATCCAAAGCGGAAGCTGGATCGATGTTACTTCACGCACCGGCACCATCCGGGTGAAAGCGTTGGTGACAGATCGTGTGCACGGGAAGCAAGTGTATCTGCCGCTCACCTCCTCCGAAGGGCCAGTCAATGTGCTAACAGGCAGCATGGTGGATAAGGATGTCCATACGCCCGCCTACAAGGAAACCGCTGTGAAGCTGAAGGTACTGGATATAGCGCCCGGAGAAAATCCCCTCCGCCCGCTGAACTTCCGCTACTCCGGGAAGCCCACACCGCAACGCGGCGTCGAAGTGGAGCGCAAGTGGAAGCGCGCGGACTATCGGATGCCGGGCGAAGGTCCTGCATTGGTCCAGATCAGCAACGGTAACAGCAACGGTCACGCACACTAGGAGAAGACCCATCATGGCCAAGCCTGTCGCATATCGAGTCTTCACCCCGCCCGATAGTCGCGAGGAGTTGAAGCGCAAGATCGACGCGGCGCCTGCGGAACATGCTGATGCCATATTGAGCGGCTATCGGCTGCTGCAAGAGGCGCATGAGAGCGGGACGCTGGAGCTGCTGCGCGGCGCGCTGGCAGCACAGGATTCGATCATCAACCACGTGGTGGGGTTGGTGAGCGAGCCGGAGATGATGAATGGGCTGCGCAACCTGATTGTTCTCGGCAAGGTGCTAGGCAACATCCATCAGACGGTTGAGACTACAGTCGGCGGCGATGACAAGGTGAAGAGAAGGCACGCACCGCCGTCGCTCTTCACGCTGGCTAGCCGGATGAACACGCCGGATGCGCGACGCGGCATCGAAGTGGCAATGGGCCTGCTGGCAGCGTTAGGTGCAGCCGCCCGGCCACAGAAGAAGAAATAGTCAGGCGATGCTGACCTCGGTATAGGTGCCCATCACGTCGCGCAGGGCGGCACAGATCTCACCGACCGTCGCGTAGGCGCGCACGCAGTCCAGGATGCAGGGCATGGTGTTTGCGGAAGAAAGCTGTCCGGGCCTGGTGGCCGGCTCTGCCGTGGCCGCGGTGCGCAAGGCCTTCAGCGTGCGATCCACTGCCTCCTGCGACCGTCGCACGCGCAGGCGCTTTAGCTTGGCCGTCTGCTGCTCCCGCGCCTCCTCGCCGATGTACAGGATCTCCTGCGGCGTCTCATCGACGACATAGTCGTTGACGCCAACGATGATCTTTTCCTTCTTCTCCACCGCGCGCTGGTAGGCGTAGCTGGCTTCGGCAATCTCCTTCTGCGGAAAGCCGTGCTCAATCGCTTTCACCATGCCGCCCATTGCGTCGAGCTTGCGGAAATACTCGAAGGCGCCATCTTCCATGTCCTTTGTCAGCCGTTCGACAAAGTACGAACCACCCAGCGGGTCGGCGGTATTCGCCACGCCGGATTCATAGGCCAGGATCTGTTGCGTGCGCAGCGCGATGCGTGCCGCGTCCTCGGTGGGCAGGGCGAGCGCCTCATCGAATCCATCAGTGTGCAGTGACTGGGTTCCTCCAAGGATGGCGGCAAGCGCCTGGATGGCCACACGCGCGATGTTGTTCTTCGGCTGCTGCGCCGTCAACGAAACGCCTGCAGTCTGGGTGTGGAAGCGCATCCAGGTGGAGCGCGGATTCTGTGCGCCGAAGCGCTCGGTCATGGTGCGATACCAGATGCTGCGTGCCGCACGGTACTTCGCAATCTCTTCAAAGAAGTCGTTGTGCGCATTGAAGAAAAACGAGAGGCGCGGAGCGAAATCATCGATGGCGAGCCCGCGGCGCAATGCCCACTCCACGTACTCGACGCCGTCGTAAAGCGTAAAGGCGAGTTCCTGCAGCGCTGTCGATCCCGCCTCGCGAATGTGATACCCGGAGATGGAGATGGGATTGAAGCGCGGTGTGTAGATCGAGCCGAACTCGAATGTATCGACGACCAGCCGCATCGACGGAGCCGGTGGGTAGATGTACTCCTTCTGCGCGATGTACTCCTTCAGGATGTCGTTCTGTAGCGTGCCGGAGATCTTCTTCCAGTCCGCACCCGTCTTCTCCGCGACCACGAGATACATCGCCCACAGCACAGAGGCCGGCGAATTGATGGTCATCGAGACGGTTACTTTTTCAAGATCGATGCCGGAAAAGAGGATTTCCATATCCTCCAGCGAATCAATGGCAACGCCGCATTTGCCAACTTCGCCCTCGCTCTCCGCGTCGTCGGAGTCGTAACCCATCAGCGTAGGCAGATCGAAGGCTACGGAGAGGCCGTCGCCGCCCTGCGCCAGAAGGTATTTGTAACGCAGATTGGTCTCCTCTGGCGTGGCGAAGCCGGAGAACTGACGCATGGTCCAAAGCTTGCCGCGATAGCCCGTAGGGTGAATGCCGCGCGTATATGGTGGCTGCCCCGGCATGGGGAGCGCAAAATCCGGCGGCAGGTCGGCTTCGGTATAGAGCCGCTCGATCGGCATGCCGGAGATAGTGGTGAAACACGCCTTGCCGTCGGCATCCACATTGATGCCGCTGCGCGCGCCGATAGGCCGTTCCGGTGCCTTGGCCAGTGCGGGCTCCAGCACATCCTGTGTCCATTCGCGTTCCGCGGCGGAAGGCTCTCGCCGGGAAGGCGGTGCGGCGGTGACATGATCGGACATCGACTCTCCTTCAGATCTCAGCAGGGACGAAACTCACAAGCCTAGAGGATTGCAGGCGGCAACGGCAAGCGATCACAGAATATTCACGGCGCGGCCGGCGAGCAGCGCGACGGTGGCCAGCGAGATGCTCGCCTGCACCATCATCAACAGCTTGGCCCAGCGTGAGAGTACTGGAACGTCGGTCGGAGAAAAAGCGGTGCTGGTATTGAAGGCGAGAAAGAGATAGTCGACAAACCCCGGCGACCATCCATTGGCGGACGAATCAGGGTCGGATGCATCCAGGGTCATCTGCGGAAAGAGAAACGAGCCCTCCCCGTGCACTGCGCGACGGTCGCGCGCATTTGGGCCACCGGCATCCAGACGCCAGTACCAGGAGGCAAAGATGAGAATGTTGCTGGCCCAAAGGATCACGGTGGAGAGGAGCAGTTGCGCCGGTTGGAGTTTATGGGCAATGATCGCCGCCACCAGCAGCCCAAGCGACCAGACCATATCGATGGTGACGATGCCGGTGATGACAAAACCGAGCCAGCGGTTGAGTTGACGGCGCTCCATGCGCCGTGCCAGCTCTGTAGGAACGACCAGCAGCGTGACCAGGACCAGCGGAAGCCATGCCGGGCCGGCGGAGAGCGAGCGGGGCAGCGCGAGCCGCAAACCTACGATCGCAAACAGAGCGAGAATCGCCGGCCAGCGCGCTTCGGGGTTCGGCGATGGGTTTGTGGAGGTGGTCATGGGTCAAAGCGTCCGATGAACCAGAGTGCAGGAGCGCAGATACTCTCGCAAGTACCGCTGCAAGCACGCGACGGAAGAAGGCGCGGTCAGCCTGAGACCCAGATGCTGCTACTTCCTGCCCGCGCTCTCCCAAGCCTTTGCGTATTTCCAGCTCACGTATGCGGAGTGGTAAAGGTGCAGCAGTAGACCTTCGCGTCCATCCAGAAATCCGGCGCGCAGAATGTAGTTGTAGAAGAAGGTTGCCACCGGATTCAGCAGCACGCCGTTGAGGAAGCCGAGCAGATTGCGGCCGGTACGTCCGCGCTGGACCGCGATGCTCGCGCCTAACGTGCTGTACCGCTCCATGTGGTCCAGATAGCCCGTGAGCGTGGGATACGCATCGTGCACCAGATCACCGTGAAGCGTCTCCACATTGCCGGCGAAGATCGCCCTTTCATGCACCGGAGTCTCCTGAAACGACCCTTGCCCGTGCGGGAAGAGGCGCAACTTCGGATCGGGATAGTAGCCGCCGTGACGAATCCAGCGGCCGAGGAAGTGGTTGCGACGGGGCAGCGCATATGCGGTGTGCGAGGGCGGCGCCACGAGGACCTTCTGGATGGACGCAGCCAGCTCCGGCGAGACCGCCTCATCCGCATCGAGCGAGAGCACCCACTCCGAAGTGCAAAGCGAGAGGGCGAAGTTCTTCTGCGCCGCGAAGCCGCGCCAGGGTTCGGTGACGAAGCGCGCTCCATGGGACTGAGCGATCGTACGCGTCGCGTCGGTTGATCCCGAATCCACTACGACGATCTCGTCTGCCCAGGCGACGCTTGCAAGCGTGCGCGGAAGATTCGCCTCTTCATTCAGGGTGACGACGGCAACAGAGAGGGTGGCGCGGCGGGGCGTTTCCATGTGCCGGTGGGTTTATTGCAGGGAGACGGCGCCGCCATCGCCCGCATCCACACCCAGGTGCTGGTTGATGGCGCGCTCTATCACCTCTTTCAGCGTCTCGCCGGTCTTGGGGAGCACGAAGACAGCGGAATCGGCGGACCATTCCAGCTTGAAAGATGTGGAGAGCGCGGAGATCCAGATCTGCCGCACCGGCGTGTTCGGCGTGATCACGAACTTACCCGGCGGCTCATCGAAGACGACGTTAAGGACGCCGTTTTGCTCCTCCACGTCGAAGTCGCCCTGCTCCTCGGCCCGGATAAGGCTGCGCTTCAGCGCCTCGAGTGCGGCGTCGGCATGGTTGCGGAAAGAGGCTTCATCGAGCATGCGCATAGTGTAGAGCAGTCAATTCGAGTGCTGCAGGCGTTCCGACCATTTTTACGGTGGCGCACGAGTCAGCGAGCGTTTGCAAACCGATTGTTCATCCGGTACCCGGCGGGAAGCTCCGACCGGATCGATTACCTGAATTCCGTGTCGTATTTCCTGGCGATCTCCCTGAGCTGCTCTCGCGAGAGCTGTTTTGCCGGCATTCCGGGCGGACTACAGGTGTCACGGAAAAAGCCGTCCAGGCCAGCAGGCGACATAACCCAGAGTAGGAGGAGTTCGTGATCGGGATTCTCAAATCCATGCCAGGAGTTTTTGGGAATGAAGATCGTTCCACCCTTCTCAAACGAGTGACGTACATCGTTCAGTATGAAGAGTCCGCTGCCTTCCAGAACATAGAAGGCTTCGTCCATCTTGAAGTGTCGGTGGATTGGAATGCCGGTACCCACCATCACCTGTTGGGTTCCCAAGGCTAGATCGCTGGACCCTGTGGCGGTGCCAAGTTTGATGAAGATGTTGCCATGGTCACGAAAATGAACGAGATGTTCGCCTTCGGCGGCGCCGAGCACATAACCCTGTTGCATGGGAGACTGAGCGGCGGCGACGCCTTGCGGCAAAACCTGGCTGATGCTGAGACCTCCCAAGCCGAAGAGGAAGGATCGGCGTTGCTGCTCAAATGGGCTCACAAGAGTGCCTTTGTTTCGAAGCTGCTCGCTTTCTCGCATCGATAAGGCTGCGCTTCGAGCGCGGCATGATTGCGAGAGGAGTCTTCATCGCACATGTGCGTAGTGTAAGCCTGCGGCCGACTTCAATTCAGCCGCTGCAGCCGCGCGATCAGCTTCTCGGCCAGGCTCTCGCCACTCTCCGACCACAGCAGGCGGCTGGAGACGGCCAGGTTGTTCTGGATCGCCTGCGTGACATCGATCAGCTTCTGCACGTTCTGCTGAACATGAGTTGCAGCCTCCGGCTCCAGCGTTACATCCTCCTGCAGGAATGCCGCGTCGGTGCCAAAGTCGATGCGGATATGGCCATTCTGCTCGTAACTGCCTTCATCGAAATCCGGCCCGAATCCGATCACGCGCAGCGGCCGCGGCTCTTCCCGCCAGATCGGGTCCAGACCGCCAGCGTTTTCCGGCGCCCACAAGTTCCACTTCACCTCGAATTCGTAGGCATAGTCCTCGTGCAGCATCTCCATGGCCTCGGTAACTGCCAATTCGGGCTTCGCCGCCTCACCATCTTCTTCGTCATAGATCCTCTGGTAGACCGGCGTTTCGTTCCAGGAGATGGGATACACGGCGGCGGCTGTTACCGCGGAGGCGCCTCCCGCGCTCGCCACCTGGTGCAGCACGCCCACGACCGCCGGAGCGAGAGCGGGAAGCCGGAAGTTGGGAAACCAAAGACTTAGGTAGAGTTGATCTGCCACTTAAAGATTGTAGTCTGGTGAAGCGACCGGCGAGACGGGCAAGTGCAACAGGAGAGATGCACGGACGATGCGGATCACCATTGAAAAGTTGCGCACCTGGATTCTGCTGCTGGCCGGAGTGCTGATCGCCGTCATTCTCGGCTTCTTCGCGCTCACCCGGTACAAGGTGAGCCACTTCGGCCGCGATCTTCCCGGAAAACTTGGGATCAACATCCAGCAGGATGCCAACGGGTTCACCTTCTCGAAGTCGCAGGGGGGCCACACGCTGTTTACGCTGCACGCTTCCAAGCTGATCCAGTACAAGGGCGGCGGACGCGCCACGCTGCACAACGTCAGCATCACCCTCTATGGCAAGGACGGCACGCGTAACGACCACGTCTATGGCAACGACTTTGAGTACGACCCTGTTGAGGGCAGGGCCCGTGCGGTGGGCCCGGTACATCTGGACGTGCAGGCGCCCGCCGGCACCAAAGGGACCGCGCCGCAGAACCGAACCGTCCGTGCCGAGACAAGTGGGCTGGTCTTCAATCAGAAGACAGGCGCGGCCTCGACCGGTGCGCTCGTGACATTCTCCGTAGCGGACGCGAAGGGCACGGCCGTCGGAGCTTCCTACGACGCGAACGAAGGCGTCCTGATCCTGCAAAGGGATGTTCACTTCACGGCTCAGTTGACCAAGGGTCCGCTGGTACTTGTTGCAGAGCATGCCGAGTTCAACAGCGAGACACGCCAGCTTTCGTTGCTGAAGGACGATGTGCGGTATGCCGGTGAGCACAACTCATCGGAGGAGGCGCTGATCTACTTCCGGCAGGACGGCACAGTAGAAAAGGCCGATGCCAGCGGGCATGTGAACATGCAGAATGACGAAGGGCGGCAGTTGCATGCTTCTGCGGTGGAAGTGCTGATGGATGCGCGCGGCAATACGCAGCAGGCCACTCTGGACGGTGGAGTGCTCTTTTCGGCGACGGAAGGGCCGCACTCGATCCACGGCGACGCCAATTCAGGCATCCTCCGGCTCGGTCCAGATGGAGAGCTGAAGAGAGTGGAGATGCATAACGCGGTCACGGTAGTGGACCAGGTGATCGGCCCGCCGAATGACCCCCACGGTTCCGTTACCCGCGAAGTGAAGGGCTCGACCGTTGTCATTGACCTGGTGACCTCAGCGGAGGGACACGCGGAGGCGCAAAAGCTGATGGCCTCCGGCAACGCTGTGCTGACCGAACACACCATCTACTCCGATTCGCCGCCGCAGAACACGGTGATGAAAGGGGACGTCATCCAGGCCACGCTGCGTGAAGGACGCGCGCTGGACATGCTGCATGCTCAGGGAAACACATTCCTGACCAACACCAACCCCAGCGGTGTGAGCCAGACCAGCACCGGCGACACGCTGGACATCACATTTGCTCAGGAGCCGGTCAAGCAGACGAAACGAAAGCGCGATGAGGTTCCGGCCAGCCTGGTGGAGAAGGCAGTGCAGCGTGGTCATGTAGCCATCGTGCAGATCAAGCCCGCAGCCAATGGCAAGGGCAAGGCCTGGCGCAGCGAGGCAACGGCGGATACGGCCGTCCTCGATGGACCGCGCCAGATCATTCATCTGGATGGTTCACCGCGTCTGAACGATGACGAGGCAGAGTTGACGGCGCGGAACATCGATTTCTACCGTCTCAGCGGCGCCGTCACCGCAGACCACGATGTGAAGGTGACGCTGCGCCAGGGATCGAGCGCGCAGGCGCCTGTCCATGCCGTAGCCGAGAAAGTCTTTTTCGACCACG
>Ga0193743_1000138_pt1 | contig 56876 bp, 91 predicted proteins | sample L2c2metaG_FD_143038 | JGI IMG/M metagenome (GOLD analysis project Ga0193743, IMG submission 143038) | Soil microbial communities from a riparian zone of the East river system, Colorado, United States - L2c2 | ecosystem: Environmental > Terrestrial > Soil > Riparian zone | place: USA: East River... | reverse complement strand
AGGTGATGGCGACGGGGAGCCTGAGCCCGAAGAGGACGAGGAGCCCGAGGAAGAGGAAGCTGACGACGAGGAGGAGGAGGAAGAGCCGGAGCCCCCGAAGCGCACGCGACGGTCGGCAGCGAAGGCCGCTCCTGCGCCTGCTCCCACGTCTCGCCGACGTTCGGCTGCTCCTGCGACCGAGGAGGCTCCTGCTCGCACGCGGACCGGCACACGTCGACGTAAGGCGTCTGGCGAGCCTCCGTTCTGATCAGATAGCTAGGTGACGGGGAGTTGCGGGAGGTCGGTGCAACCGGCCTTCCGTTGCTCGTTCCCCAGGTGTACACTCATGGCACGGCTTCTAAACGGAGGAGGAAGCCCTCTTGATTACTCTCATGCCCAACATTGGGTTTTTCAAATCGCTTCGCCAACTTGACGACGATCGGTTGAGCAAGCAACGGCAAGATGCCTTTGGCGCACTCGAACTTCTGCTCGGACCCAAACCGAAGACTCGCCACATTATGATGGACATGTGGGATGGATACGAATACGTCCTCGGAGTTTACGGGATGTCCGCGTGCAGCGAGTGGCAGAACAAGCGCGGAAATCGCGACAAGATCGCGTTCGAGATCCACGCCCGTCTGGAAGGATTGCCGAAGGAATTCGACATGCCGCCTTGGATGGAAGATCTCGATTTTCATCGGTCCCATCGGTCATATCTTATTCGCAAGATGCCCGAGTTCTATGAAGAGCTTTGGCCGAATACCCCTCTCAATATGCCGTTACTCTGGCCCAAGCTCACCGACGCAGACCCGCGCGGCTATTTGCTGCGCTTATCAACCCCGGGCGAACGGCAGCTACTCAGCGGAGAACGTGAGTTGCCCGATTGGCTGCATTACGACAAGATGAAGCACGAGATAATCAACTTGGAGGAAGAGAAATGAGCAAGCCCCGAGTTTTCCTGTCATACGCGACTGGGGATGACGGCCTGCCGGTTACGAGCAATAATCCGAGCTACTATCGAGTTGTCAATGGTGATTCTGGTCGACCGGTTGAGTTCTGGTCTGGAGGAATCTGGAACCCTTCGTACATGCCAAACGATTGGATGCTGCTGGACGATATCCTCGGCAGCGGCGCGACCGTACGTGAGCTGCTTGACCCGGAAGAGTGGCCAGACGCGTGAAACGACAGGTTGCTGTTCTCGGCTCTGGGCCGGCAGGGTTGCTTGCCGCGCATGCGGCAACGATCTGGGGGTTCGAGGCGCACATTATCTCGGCCACAACCGAGCCCTCGAAGCTTTATGGTGCGCAATACTTGCACGAAGCGATTCCGGAGATTCCACACTCCGCTCCTGTAGAGATCTCGGTTGAGCTACGCGGGACAGTAAACGACTACCGCGAGAAGGTTTATGGCGCGGACTACAAGGGGCCGGTCTCGCCCGCTGTGCTACAAGGTGGACACTTCGGTTGGGATATTCGACAGGCGTATAACTGGCTTTGGGATACGTACGGAAATGAGATTTATGACTTCCGTTTTAACCCTGTCAGCTTTGCCGATTTCGCGAAAACCCAAGCGGTGTACTACGACTACATCTTCTCGTCGATCCCGCTCGTTCAGGTGTGCGGAGACGTAACCCACGAGTTCTTTTCGCAACACGTTTATGCGATTGGCGACGCACAAGAACTCGGGATCGAGTGCCCTGTTCGGACCGAGCCCAATATGATTCGGCATGACGGGACTAAAGATACATCCTGGTATCGGGCATCGAATATCTTCGGGCATGGGACAGCGGAGTGGCCGGCGCAGCGGAAGAAACCGCCAATCGCAGGGCTCGCCGTTGTCACGAAGCCGCTCTCGACAAATTGCACGTGTGGCCCAAATATTATCCGGATCGGGAGGTATGGACAATGGAAGAAGGGTGTTCTTGCCCACACCGCTTTCGAGCAAGTAGATCGGATTATGAGAGGGACGGGAGTACAGGATGCGCTCTTCTAATGGAAGGCGGCCGGTTGTCGCTCTCGACATTGATGGGACTCTAGGAGACTACCACCTCCATTTTATTAAATTCGCCGAAGCCTGGACCGGCCGGACGTTACCAGACCCGCTCGCTATCAACCCTGGTATCCCCCTTCACAAACACCTTGGCTTAGGGAAGGCCACGTACCGCGCGTGCAAACTGGCCTACCGGCAAGGCGGTATGAAGCGAAGCATGCCGGTCTACCCGCACGCGGCCGAGCTGACGAAGAGCCTGCGGAAAACCGGCGCGGAAGTCTGGATCTGCACGACTCGGCCCTACCTCCGACTCGACAACATTGACCCCGACACGAGGCATTGGCTACGGCGGCACGGTATTCAATATGACGGTGTGCTGTTTGGAGAGAACAAATACCGCGAACTCGTGAAACGCGTCGATCGTAATCGGGTAGTCGCGGTCCTTGACGACCTTATGAGCATGGTCGGGCAAGCGCAGGAGCTCGGGTTGCCCGCCTACCTGCGGGACCAACCGTACAATCGGTACAACATCAATACGTTTCGAATCCACGATCTCAAAGAGGCAGAAGTCTTCTTCTGGAACCTCGTTCAACAATGGAAAGCGGACCAATGACTGAGTACAGAACGGTATATGGCACATTAGATCTTGAAATTACTATCGGGGTAAACACGGATCTTCCGCACTCGGGACAAGTTGATGACATTGTCGATAGCGAGTTGCCCGCTGCCTTGCAGCGTTTCATTAGGAAGAACGTGGACTACGGGGATGCCGCTGTGCATCTCGGGTCAAAAGGGCAGTTCGCCGACATGAATCGGAAGTACTGGAAACTCAAGGCAGCCTTGTGGGATGGGAAGAAGTTGACGGGCGAGCCGATCGAAGAGGTTCTTCAGGACATGATCGGGCATTGCCTGCTCACCTTGCATTTCCTGAACAGGGGCGAGTAATGAACACTCTCATTATCGGCGGCAACTCGGGCATCGGGCAGGCGATTGGTGACCGGCTGATGCAAATTGGCGAGCAAACTTATCGACCGACAGAAGAGCGCCTCGACGTAAAGGATTTCGACTCAATCCGCAGGTGGTTCGCGGACCACGAGTTCCCGGACTCGATTGTGTACAGCGCGGGAGTCAATTACCCGGAGATGCTCGGAACCGTTCGTATGGCGAACCTATTCAATACCTACGCTATCAACGTGCTCGGGTTCATCGAGATCATGAACGAGGTCGCTCGCCAGGAGAAGCGGGTGTCGGTGCTCGCGATCGTCTCGGACTCGGCCCACACCCCGATGCGCGGCAGCATCGCCTACGCCTCGTCGAAAGCCGCAATGCAGCACGCGATCAAGTGTGCGGCTCGCGAGCTAGCACCGCGTTGCCGGGTGAACGGGATCTCGCCCAGCATGGTAGATGGGACGCCGATGACAGCGCATGTCGACGGGGTTATCCCGAAGATCCGAGGGTGGTCACCCGAACGAGCCCGGGCGTACGAGAACAGCATGTCCCCGTCCGGCCGACGCTGCACAACGGAAGAGGTCGCCCAGCTCGCGGTAGACCTCCTTCTCGGCCCTGAGTTCTTGACCGGTGCGATCGTCCCTTTAACCGGGGGTAAGTAAGGGGAATTGGCGGCATGCGTTATGTTTCACTTCATCATCACTCCACTTATTCATACAAAGATGGATTTGGCATGCCGAAAGAGCATGTCGCCCGCGCGGCTGACCTTGGGATGTCCGCGCTTGCGCATACGGAGCATGGCAATACCAGCTCGCATGTTCAGCTAGAACGGGAGGCGAACCTAGCCGGCATTAAGCCGCTGTTCGGGTGCGAGATGTACACGGCGGCCGAACAGATTCAGGCGAAGTGGCACCTTACGGTGCTCGCGGAAACTCAGTCGGGGTACCAGAACTTGAATCGCCTCGTCTCCCGCACCTGGGCGGAAGGGTTCTACTACTGGCCGACCGCATCCGGCGAGATGCTCCGCGACCACGCTGAAGGCTTGCTCGTGCTGTCGGGGTGCGCGGACTCGTTGTTGTCTTGCACGCTGCTTGGCGGGAAGTCGAACGGACCGAAGCGGGAGACGGCGTCGCGGTGGCATCTCGACGCAGCCGAACAGGTCGTACGCAAGTTCCAGGACTTATTTGGAGACGCGTACTACCTCGAAACCCAGCAATTCCCAGAGCTACAGCGCACCCGCACGCTCAACCCGATCCTGGCCGAGCTATCGCGGCGAACCGGCGTGCCGCTTGTGGCCACCTCGGACGTGCACTATCCGTTCCCTGATGACAACGAGATGCAAAAGATTCTGCATGCGGCTGGCCGTGGGACTGGCTCGGTAGAGGCGCAAGAAGCGACCTGGGAATATGATATCAGGTTGACGTTCCCGACTTCCGATCGGGCGATCCTGGATCGGCTCGTTGCGACAGGTCTCACGAAGCGGCAAGCCACTCACGCAGTAGCGGCAACTGGCGAGATCGCTGACCGCTGCACTGTGGTATTGCCAAAGAATGAGCGAATCCGTTTCCCGCTGCCTACGGAATACGACTCCACGAGCGACCTGATTTGGGATTGGTTGCGCGAAGGTTGGTCCTTCCGGTTCGCGGAGAACAAGCACATGCGCAAGCGCGAAGCGGACTACGTAACTCGAATGAGATATGAGATGGGGCTCGTCGAGAGTAAGGACTTTCTGGATTATTTCCTTACTCTCTCATATCTCGTCCGGTGGGCAAAGGGGAACGGCATTGCGGTCGGGCCGGCTCGTGGGTCGGCCGCTGCATCGCTCGTGTGCTACCTCCTTCGCATTACTGAGGTCGACCCGATGCAGTTCCCGACGATGATGTTCGAACGTTTTGTCGACGCGACTCGCGAAGATCTCCCAGACGTCGATCTCGATTTTGCTGACGACCGGCGGCACGAGGTAGTCGCGGAAGCCGGCAGGGTATTCGGCAAGGATCACGTCGGGCAGCTCGGGAACTTTGTCAAGTACCGTGGCAAGAACAGCATTAACGACGTCGCTCGGGTCTACCGCATTCCGAAGTTCGAAGTCCAACCTGCTCTTGACCTGATTATCGAACGGTCAGGCGGAGATTCTCGACTGGATTTCTCGCTCGAAGACACGATCTCCACCTTCCCGATCGCCGCTGAAGTGTTTGAGAAGCACCCCCAGATGAAAGCTGCGCTGCGGCTCGAAGGCAACATGTCGGGGTTCTCTGTGCACGCGTGCGGCATCGTCATTTCGAACGACCCTATTACCGACACTTGCGCGGTATACGAGCGGGAGATTGGCAAGGACAAGCATCGTGTTTCGGTCGTCGCCTATGACAAGAAAGATGCTCAATACCTCGGCATGTTGAAGGCCGATTTCCTCGGGCTGTCGAATATGGGTATGATCAATATCGCACTAGACCTAATCGGCATGAAGCTGGAGGAGCTATATCGGGTACCGCTCGACGACCCGAAGACGATGGAAGGCTTTCGGACAAATGATGTTGTCGGGATCTTCCAGTTCGAGGGGCGAGCTACTCGGCTCGTTTGTCGCGAAGTGAAGCCTGACAACTTTATGGAGATAGCCGATATCAACGCGCTGTCTCGTCCCGGCCCGCTATTCTCGGGCACGAAGACGCGGTACGTGAACGTGAAGCATGGGCACGCGGAAGTCGACCACTTGCACCCGCTCGTTGACGAGATGACCCAGGGCACGAAGTACCAGATCGTCTATCAAGAACAGGTTCTCAACATCATCCGCGTGATCGGCGGCTTCCCTGTTACGAAGGTCGCGGATATCCGAAAGATCATTTCCCAGAAACTTGGCGAGGCTTCGTTCAACAAGATGGTCGATGCGTTCTGCGATGGTGCGCTCGAGCTGCACGGTATCAAGCGCGACCTCGCGATGCGCATCTGGAAATATCTGGTCACCAGTGCTACGTATTCCTTCAACATTGCGCATAGCGTGAGTTACTCAATGCTGGCGTTCTGGAATATGTGGCTGAAGCAGCATCATCCGCTGGAGTTCTACACCGCGACGCTGCGCAAGGTTGATGGTGGCAAGTGGAAAGACAAGGGGCCACGCTTGCTCCGCGACGCGCAACGCCGGGGTATCAAGATCCTTCCCCCAGACCCCGAAGAGAGTGCCGCCTCGTGGGTGCCGGCTCGCGAGAAAAAGGCGATTCGGGCCGGATTCGAGCAGGTTCCGTCTATCGGAGAGCGTACCGCGTCGGCTATGCTCGAGTACCGAGAGGACATCTGGATGCTGAATCCGAACGTCCCAATCAGCTGGAGCGACTACACGGCGGTGCGCGGAATTGGCGACAAGACGATGGACAAGATCCAGGCCTTCGCGGAAAGCGATGACCCGTTCGAACTGGATCTTGTCGGCAAGGTCCTCCGCGAGTACCGGATCGGCCTGAAAGACCAAGTTGGATTCTGGAGGGGATTCCCAAAGCCAACACATACTGGCGAAGAGATGGTAGACCTTCCTGACAACAGCCGCGTAGTGTGGATCGGCGTTGCCAAGTTGGTGGAATACAAGGATTTGATCGAGGACCAGCGGGCTCGCTTCGGTACCAGCGAGGAAGAGATCCGAGCCAACATCAAGAATGGCCATTTGCAGAAGTGGGCAACAATCCACGCTTATGATGACAGCGAGGAAGAGGTCTATCTCCGGTTCGACCGGTACCAGTTCCCGAAGTTCAAGTCTGGGCTCGAAGGAATCCGACCGAATGCCGATGTGATCCTGGTAATTGGCGAAAAGAAGAAGGGCTTCGGCAACTCTGTCAAGGTCAAGAAGATGGCAATCATCAATCCTGATGAGTCTGACGAAGGAGAAAGGGAGAACGATGATGAATAGTGACAAGCCCTACGGCAAGCGCGAGCGACTGCTCCGACGTGCGGCAGCGACCCGACGAGACGCGTTCTCCGGACTGCAACAAGCACGAGCGAAGGCAGAGGCCGTTCTCCGCGACTACGCGACGCAGAGGCCGGCCGGGGGCAGCGGAGGCCGGCACCGCCGACCGACGTTGCGCGAGCGTTTCGCCGGCAAGTTGTTCGATCTCGCGGTTCGTACGGTCGTCTGGAAGATCGAACGCGACACGACGCGAGTAATGCTCGCACGGTTAGAGCCGATGGGGCTCGACAAGTGGTTGGGAATTCTGAAGGCAGGACCGAAGATGAATTGGAGTGCAACGGCGTGACGAAGAAGCGTGAACGTAGCCCGCTCGAGGCAGCCCTCGGTTTCCGGATCGAGATCCGCAAGGCTGAAGAGCTTGAGCACCGCAGTGGTAGCCTGATTTGGACGAAAGATGACGGCACTACGAAGGCCGTCCGCCCGTGCACCATCGCGGAAATCCAGATGTGGGAGCATCTTAATGCAACTCTGGTGATAGTTGACGTTGAGGTGAAAGAGGTGTGAGCAAGCTTCTGGATTTGTTTTGTTGCGCAGGTGGCGCAAGTATGGGGTACTACCGTGCGGGATTCGATGTGGTTGGGATTGATCTGGAGGATCATTCCGACGACTACCCATTCGACTTTTATCAGGATGATGCATTTGAGTTTGTTAAGGAGCACGGCCATGAATTTGATGTTATCCACGCTAGCCCTCCCTGCCAAGCGTTCTCAACAGCATCTGGCAAAGCTAAGAAGCATCACGGAGCTAGTTACCCAGACCTCATCACGCGAGCTCGTTCGGTCCTGATGGCCAGTGGAAAGCCGTATGTGATCGAGAATATCCCTGCCGCCCCGTTGCATGATCCAGTTCAACTGTGTGGATCAAGCTTTGGATTGAATCTCCGACGGCATCGGATGTTCGAGAGCAACATGGATATTAGAGGAAAGGAATGCAATCACTCTTGGCAAACTCCTCGATTCCAAAGCTTGGATAGCCGAATGGTAAAATCTGGTCGGTTGGCCACTGTTGTTGGCGTGCACGGGAATATCAACTATTCAGGAGAATTTCCACTTCGTTGTTCTGCAATGGGTATTAATTGGATGACTAACGCTAGCCTGGTTGAAGCTATTCCGCCAGCCTACACCGAGTTTATTGGGTCTCAAATCTTTTCTTATCTGGAGGCATCGAACGGCAATGGAGGCAATTGAAGCGTTGACGGACGCGTTGGCACCGAAGGGGCTCGGGGCGCCTAGTAGACGACACTTCGACGCCCGCGCCTACCAGCTGTCGATGCAGTGGCCCTCGTTAGCCGCTGCTCTCGCGGAGCTGCTCGCGGAAAACGGCATCCCGATCCCCGGCCCATTCCGACATGCCCAAAGCGTTATCAAACAGGAGAAGAGGAAGTAATGGTTGCGATGAATCCCGCTGTGCAGGGTGCGATGCTTGACAGCATGGTGCGCGAGGTTACCGCCCTGAACCGAGAGAAGGGTTGGTATGACGAGGATCGTTCGGTTGGCGACATGGTGGCGCTCCTGCACGCGGAAGTCTCCGAGATGCTCGAGGCGTACCGAACGAATAAGTTTGAGTCGTGGGAGGTAGAGTCCACCCCTGGTTTTCCCGCCTCTCCGGTGAAGCCCGAGGGTTTCAAGGTCGAGGCGGCCGATGTGTTCATCCGGCTACTCGACATGTGCGCGCGGTACGATATCGACCTTTGGGTCGAGTTCCGGAAGAAGATGGATTTCAACTGGACTCGCCCCTATAGGCACGGGGGCAAGACATTGTGAGCGCGTATGCGAACGTCGATCCGTACGGGCATATCAACCTATTGTTTGAGGAGGATGGAGTTACCTGTCATGTGCGCATGGAACCGAAAGCGGCACAAACCTTTTGGGAAAACCTTGGCTCGGCGATCGGCAGCGCGAGATCTCTTTGGGAGGCGCAAAATGCTCGGGAAGCAACTCGGCAACGGGACGAAGTTCGAGGACGACTTAGAGGAGAATCTGGAAAGGCTGATTACGTCCGACTCACCGAGCGAGGCATCGAAGCATCTGAAACTCCCGGCAGCTCCGAATGACGACGATGACTGAGCAGGACCATCTGGAGCGTTGTGTCAAATTCCTGGCAGAGGCACTCCAAGAGAAAAACTGGTCGGATACCCCTGAAATGCTTAATGGTTATCAGGCCGTCTTCGAGTTAATCGACCAGCCTTGGGAAGATCTCCCTGGGGACATGAAGCTTTGGCGTGACGGATATGAACAATGCATGCGCGATATCGTGGACGCGATCGCGGACGAGTGGGATGTAGAACTTCCCGAGGAGGGGTAATGGCCACTGTAATTGTTCAGGTAGGCGACGGTACTAAGCGCGAGCTGCACTACCCAGGGTATACCGAAGGCGCGGCATTCACTCGTGCCGCTGACGCTCTCGCCCCGGAGTACTTGGTGCTCCAGACCGGCAGGGGCATGGAGTACCTGAAGACTGCCAGCGTGATCGGATTCGAGGTCATCCCGTGAACATCTACATTTCCGGAGCGATCCACGGCAAGGGCGACGGAGGGAAAAGGAGATTTGAACAGGCAGCCAATCTGGTCGAGAAGCTCGGGCACGAAGCAGTTAACCCACATGACATCCCCGCTCACGAGCACAAGGGCGACTGCCCGCCTGCCTACAGCTCGGGCAACGGGCACTCGGCAGCTTGCTGGATGCGAACAGACCTCGCCGCGATGCTGCTCTGCGACGCCGTCCTCATGATCGGCCAGTGGCAGCACTCGGTGGGTGCCCAGCGCGAACACAGTGTCGCGTGCTGGACCGGCATCCCGATCTACTACCGGGCGTCGGAGATCCCAGACGCCAGGGAACTTGCCAAGTTTGAGGCATTGCCGTATACTGGTGGTCTCTAACGGAGGGTATAACCCATGCGGATCACGAACCGGACAGTTCGCCACCACTGCAACTTCGAGGATGTCTGGCGCTGGGTCCGTATCGAGGAACTCGGCTCGGGCACGGTGCTGCGGTGCGACGAGTGCGGGCAGCGCTGGGAGCTGATCGAGTATGGGCCGTACTCCTCGAAGCTAACGCGGATAACGTGGAGTCGTTCCGTGTTCCTCTGGTTCTTCGGCGGTGCGAAATACCAGCGCAAGCTCGAACGATATTGGGAGTGGAGGAAGCAGCAGAATGGCTAGGCCTAATATGGCGGCAAAACTTTTCGAGGTGATTTATCACAATATCACCTATCAGCCGATCGCGTATTGCTCCGTCGAGACGTGCGGTTGGAAGTATGACGTTGGTACAGAGTTTTATGACCCGAAGCAGACTCGCGCGAAAGCGAAACAGCACGTCGAGGAAACCCAGCACAAGACGTTCGTCGACAAGATTAACCGTTCCACCTACCAGGTTCGCCCGGAGGACGATGATGAACACGCCTGACGAGGAAGACCGCTACTGCCCAGAGATTATCGACATGCTCGGGACCGGCGACACCATCGCTTGTGGCCGACTCGCGATTTTTCAGGGTGATGACGGTGTCTGGCGCTGCTGGCAGCACAACAAGGACGTGAAGTGATGAGCGATGTTAGGTGCCAGACAAAGGTCTGGTCTGTCAAAAAGGTGTGCGGACATACGGAAGACGAGCACAGCAAATCTACCCCCTTCCCCTGTGACAATCCCTTCTGCGAGTGCGAGGGTTTCGATCCGTTGACGGCTGACGATTGGAGCCCTGTCGGCAAAACGGTCGCTAAGTGGGCCGACCCGGCGATGTTTGAGGCAGAACCTATCAATGCCGAAGAAGGGCCCAGAGTATATTTGCTTAGCATGACTCCTGATCCCTTGGGGGCTATTGCGGCAGCGACGAAGATGTACAAGGGCGAGGTGGTGCGCTCGCTGTCGGACGTGACGGATGCGGAGCGGCTTGAGTACTTCGAGCAGGTACAGAAGACGAAGCTGCAAGCGCCCTTCGAGTTCGTCAAGTTCCACTTCATGATCGAGGGTGTCACGCGGGCATTCACGCATCAGATGGTGCGGCAGCGCACGGCGGTTTACGCACAAGAGAGTCTGCGGTTCGCCGTGAAAGAGGACATCCCGGTTGGGCTGCCGCCCTCCTTGACGGGTACAACCAGTGTGTGGCGGGAACATGAGGATGAGGCGTGCCGGAACCAAAGCCTAGAGCCCGGAAGCGATGAGGTTGAGGTCGAAGTCGCGAGCCGGATGGTGCGGGAGTCCGACGCGGAGCGAGCGCGCTGGGCGTGGGATCAGGCCCTCGACAAGATCGACGCGTCGTACAGCTACCTGGTGGCCAATGGTATCCCCGCCGAAGACGCTCGAGGGCTGTTGCCCACCAACACCCTCACGCGGCTGCACTACAGCACGGACCTCCGGGCGTTGCTCGACCACGCGGGCAACCGACTCTGTACCCAAGCGCAGTTCGAATGGCGGCTGGTTTTCACGCGCATCGTCGAGGCCATTCGGGATGCGAACATCAAACGGTTCGAGGGGCAGTCAGAGTTCAACGAAGCCTCTCGGGCATACGTGGCGAACGGCACGCAGGTATACATGGCGGACAAGATCGCCGAGATGTTTCGGCCGGTGTGTTACCAGACGGGATCTTGTGCGTTCAAGGCCAACTTTGACCGGGCGTGCAGCATCCGCAGTCGGGTAGACGCGAATGAGGCTATCGGGCGCCCGTCTTCAGAGTGGGGTCAGGAGTTGGACCAGGTGCAGGGCAACCCGCTGGTGGCTGGCGTGGGGCCGGAATCGGTGGTGCGCGATGAGACGAACCGACCCGTTTTCATTGGGGCCATTCGACCCGTGGAATGGCTAGCCAATCCCGGGGCCGCACGATGAGTAAGTTTTGGTTTTTCCTCCGAGTTGCTTTCCTCTTCGTTCTTGTCATGGTGGTGTCGGGCGGTATTGGTTTGCTTCTGCTCTTCTGGATATTGGAAGGTATGGAATGAACGCTACAGTTTGGTTCTTCATTGCGGCCGTTGCTTTTGGATTAGCTTATTTCCTAAAGGGGAAGGTGCGATGAGACACAATGCTAAGTTGGTGGTCGTCAACCGAATCCATATTTGGGAATGCAAGCGTTGCAAGGTGCGCTGGTTGCCCGAGCAGGACACGGCGCGCATGAAGGAAAAGTGCCCAGGGAGGCAGCAATGAGCAGTATGCCGCAGAAATATCGGATTGTCTGGGCGAACGGAGATGTCGAGGACCTCCCGTTGTGCTATTTACGGGTTGACCATAACGGAAAATTCCTCTGGGTGGAGAACCGCACGAGCTATTCTGTCGATATCGTCAGGACCATAAATCTGGAACAGGTCCGTAGTTGGGAGCCGATCTTGTGACAACAAAACGTACGTGGTGCTGCAATACAAACATTCACCAGCCTCACACGGAGGGCTGCAATTTCACGCCGAAGCCCGAAGACGGGCTGAAGCAAGTTCCTCCGCCGGAGGGCTGGCACATTACGTTCATACCAGGGAATGGACCGTTCGCGGGGCGCGAGATCACGAGGACGTTCGTCGGTGGAGAAGGTGACCTAGATTGGGCAAAGCGCCACCTATACCGCCTGTACGGATATGACTCGAAGGTGCTTGGACAAGTTCGGGCTAGAGGGCGAGGCGAAGTGTCTGGGGATTACGACAAGGTGTTGCGGGCGGCAAAGGTTCCTGACGTAGCTCGGCAGATACTCGAAGCTGTCATGATTATGCATATGCGTTCGCATCGGAATACCTGTTCAGAATGCAGTGTGCGCGGACGCGAATCCGAATACCCGTGTCAAACCATGCGGGCGATTACAAGGGCGGCTGGTATTAATGAATAGGGGCGACCAAGTCTGGTTCGAGGAAGAGAAGCGTCCGTACACCGTACGGGCAGTCAGCGCAGACAAGCGGTGGGTGGTGTGCACGAAGCCGTTCACAGCGCGACACGCGGTGCTCTACACGGTGGTCGACTTCGTTGATCAGGTTCGTGGTGTGGACAACCTGGTGTTCAGCATCGGCTACGAGACCGACGAGCAGTGCCGCGAGTCGCTGAAGATGTTCGAGTCCGGGGGCGCGGCGCACTCGCGTCGGCACCCGCCGATCCCTCTCAAGATCAGGAAGGTCAAGGCAATCAATGGAGTCAATGGATAAGAAGAATTTGGGCGAGCGCATTCGGGAGCACTTGGATATCCCAGGGGCTTACGGCGAAAAGGTTGCCGCTATCGTCGCGGTGGTCGACTTACACCACCCTTTTGTTCCCCCTCCCGGACATTCGTGGCTGAATGGAGGGAATAGCCCGCGTTGCGAAGGTTGTGATATTGGCGATCCATATCTTGCCACCGACTACCCTTGCCCCACTGTTTTGGCTCTCGGGGAGGTGCTGCTCCATGAATGAGATTGAGGGCGAAACCGTAACGGTCGCAGATTGGCCGGACGGATCGCGGGTTACCGTCGACCGCTACCGGTCGGACGTGATCGCTCCATGGGCATACGGGCAATACGAGGGCTACTGCGGCACCTGCAAGGACGAGGTCCATGCTGCCGATGAGCAGGACGCGCGCATTCGGCTGCTCGAGCACCTGCTCTTCCACGCCTTCGAGGAGATTCAGGAGATCCATCGAAAGCTCGCGCGCAAGTCAACTGTTAGTTTCAGGAATGGCTAGGAAGAAGGGCGAAGAGATAAAGCCTCTGGATAATCCGACTTTGATATCGATCGACCCAGGTGGAACCTCGGGGTGGTCAGTGCTGTCGGTACATCCGGAGGCTCTCTGCGTGCCCGGAGTCGCTATTCTGCCGAACGTATTGCATTGGTCGCACGGACAGATTGTTGGCGACGAGAATGAGCAGACGGCGCAGATCCTCGGCATCGTAGATAGTTGGCCGGGGTGCTATGTCCTCGTCGAAGACTTCATCCTCAAGACGTCGATATCGGGACGTGAAGTGCTTTCGCCGGTTCGTATCACCGCGAAGCTCGAATACGCTTTGTGGGTGTCGGGGCGGCCTAATTCCCGCCAAATGCCCTCGGAAGCTAAATCGGTTGCTACTGATGAGCGGCTTAGGCGCTGGGGCTTTTATCAGAGAGAAGGGGGCCTCGAACACGCGCGCGACGCCGACCGGCACGGCCTTACCTGGCTACGCAAATGCAAGGAAAAGGAATGGCTGCGGGCAGCCTGCTGGCCTTACCTATTTGGCCCTGGAATGGAATTCGGCGGGGCTATTTCGGCGGTCGTTCCCGGTGCGACAACGAGCTAAGATAGAGACCGCGAGTCCCTTAGTCCTTTGTGCACTTCGCACGTGCCTAAGGGACTCGCGGGTCCGTACGGAGGGTGCCGGACAACCGAAATTATAGCAGGAGGCAGCAGTGGTTCGACGCACGCGTACGCCAAGCCCGACTAAGAGTGCGTCGGCAAGTAGTTCCGGGTCTGGGTCTGAGAATCTCCGAAGTAAGCGACCTTGGGAATCGTTCGCGCCGAAGTACTTCGAGGCTGGTTGGGTTCCGCTACCGTTGCCGCCCCGACGCAAGTCGTCCCCTCCCACCGGGTCGACTGGCAAGTACGATATGCCAGATAAGAACAAAGTAATGAAGTGGCATCGGGATTATCAGGCTAATGGAAATATCGCGCTCCGGATGCCAGATACCGTAATTGGCATTGACGTCGACGCGTACGGCGAGAAAGTTGGTCGCGCGTCCTTCGAAGAACTCTGCGAGGACCTCGGGCCGTTACCTCCCACCTGGACGTTGACCGCTCGGTCGGACGGTATCTCGGGCATCCGTTTCTTCCAGGTGCCGGCTGGGTTGCATTGGTCGGGGCAGCCGATCGCAGATATCCAGATTATCCAGAATCACCACAGGTACGCGGTCGCCTATCCGTCGATTCACCCGGACACGAAGAAAATCTACTTATGGTATCCGCCTGGGGCGGGGTTGAACGGCTCGCCCGAGGGCATTACGGTCGACAACGAGATCCCGCTGCTCACCGACCTCGCCCCGATGCCCGCTGCCTGGGTCGAGGGGCTCTCGGGCGGCAGGATGTGGTCCGCTCTCCCGTCCGACGTCTCCGCGACCCGTGCGGACATCCTCGAGTGGGTTAAGGAGCGCCCGAGCGGGGAGATGTGCCGGCTCATGCGGAAGCAAGTTGCCGCAGCGGTAGACGAGATCTCGGCTGGTGGCGCGCACGACGCTCTTAACTCGCGGGTGTACTCGGTCGTTAGTTTGGCTAGCGAAGGACATTCCGGGGTCGTCAAAGCAATTCGGGTGATACGAGACGCGTTCTACAAAGAAGTCAAAGCTCCAGGGCGCAAGGGGCAACGCACTGATCGACAGGCCATAGCCGAATTCAACCGGGTCCGCGATGGCGCGGTTCGCATCATGATGGCTTCTGTTGCTGATGGGGAGTCCGTTGTAGAGGAAGAGTGCGGCTGCACGGAGAATTCGTTGTCGTGGGGCGAGAAGCTCGGGGTCGTCGTCGAGGAAGCTGACTTCGGCGGGTCCGGCGGTTCTGGCCCAAAACGCCGCGCGAAAATCGGGAAAGCGAAGGCAGCCGACAAGTACACGTATGATGATTCGGGCAACGCAGAACACCTCCTCGACATTCTCGACGGGTCGGCCTACTACGTCGCCGGGGAGAAAGCCTGGTACTTCTGGACTCCCGCGTCGGGGGCTTGGGCTCCGGACCCACACGGCAACCGAGTCATGCAGGCTTCTCAACTCGTCGGCAAGCGGCAACGGGAGCTGTGCGATGAGTGGACCGATAAGTTGGTGTCTTCAGGGTCCACGGTCGCGGACGACGTTGGTGGGAATGTCGCCGGGAAAATTGGGTTGCTGTCAAAGCACGCGAAGGTGTCTTCTGACCACAAGGGCCTTACCAACATGGCTAAGATCGCCGCTGCCCAAGATCGCGCGCTACAAGACGCCGAAGCCTTCGACTGCTCGCCCTCGCTGCTCGCCTGCCCGAATGGCACGCTCGAGCTAGGGATGTCGGGGGTCCGGTTCCGGCCGGCTGCACGCTCGGACCTTGTGTCGCTAACGACCGGCACCCGCTATGTCGCAGGTGCTACGTCGGAAGCCTGGGACGCGTACCTTGCTCGGTTCATACCAGATGCCTCGGTCGCGCGGTACGTGCAGAAAATCGCCGGCTACACCCTGTTCGGCTCCAACCCCGAGCGCAAGATGTTCTTCATGCAGGGCACCACTTCGACCGGTAAGACGACCTTCGTCAATGCCTTTAATGGGGCGCTCGGAGAGTACGCCGGCACCATGAACCTCAGTCTTTTTAGGGACAACCAGGATGAACGTCCTCGTGCGGACCTCGTACGGGGGCTCGGTAAGCGATTGCTTAGTGCCTCGGAAGCCTCGGCAGAGTGGTACTTGCACGCCGATCAGGTTAAGCGGCTCACGGGTGGAGATCCGATCCGTGCGCGGCTGTTGTACTCGTCGACTTATATCGAACGCGTGCCCGCGTTTACGCCCTGGGTCGCGACGAACGCGATGCCGCAGATGACTGGCAAGGACAAGGCGATCGAGCGGCGTCTTGTCTGTGTTCCGTTTCGCGAGGTCGTAGCGGAGGGGGCCGAAGACTTCCGCATCACCGTCGCGCTCGCATCCGCAGAGGGCCGTTCGGCGGTGCTAGCGTGGGCCGTACGGGGTTGGGAGCTATACCGGGAAGAAGGCATGGTCGCGCCTTCGGCTGTTGTGCGGGCGACTGCGAAGATGCTCGGCGAGATGTCGGATCTTGACGTGTTCCTCGGCGAGGTAACTCGGGTTAATCCGACAGGCAAGGTCTCGGCATCCAAGATCTTCAATAGCTGGATGATGTGGGCTGATGCCAACAACGTAGATGTCTCGCGGATGTCCTCGAACAAGTTCGGACGCGAGCTTTCTGGACGTGGATATGGAGTTCAGACGACGTCTAGGGATGGGAGAAGTATAAAGATGCGAACTGGTCTTTCTTGGATAAAATGAGAGGCTGTTTCGGTATTAAAACGGTAGTTCGAACGGTAGTTCGATCTTGGGTTGATATTTTCTTGTCGCTCGTGTTGTTGGTTTTAATATAACGTGTCGGAAAAGCTACTGAAGAAGAGTAGTTAGCTACCTAATCTTGGGGGAATCGGTAGTTAGTAAAATGCCTGGTAGGAGTGGGTTTCTACTATAATAACTACCGAACTACCGATTTTAGAGGGGGTAAAGGTTGGTATAGAGTAACCGGAGAGTGTCTCCGCTTAGAGGGTGTGAGAGAGTAGAGAAGAGTTTGCGGAGAGCAATCGGTAGTTTCGAAGTTCGAGGGTGCAATTTAGGTGATAATTGGAGGAAAATATGAGCGAAGATTCAGAAGACGAATGGGTGGAATCGGTAGATCCTAATCCACCAAGAAGGTTTGGCCCAAAGGGATTTGAACGGCCAGTTTTCAACTCGGGGCAAGCCTCCAGTATGATTGGGCATATGGCTGGCTCACTAGAGAGAATTGCCGACGCTTTGGAAGAAATGAATAGGAGGAATAATGGTTGACAAGTTGAGGGATGTTGAGCCCGAGGGACCGACAGAATTTAGTTGGGGAAGGGGGATTCAAGCGCCCACGAGTTTGGGAGCCGTGCCTAGTAATCGAGAAGCGCATCGAGCGTTGCTGAAGGTTGACCAAGAGAGCGAAGATCCGGGAGCAGTGGCGAGCTATGAGCACTACATTCGAGAGGGATAGTCCTGGCGATCCTGATTATTGGGATGATGAAGATCCTCGGAAGAAGTTTGACCCTGGATACTTTCGAGAGTTGAAGGAGCGGTCGCGCAAGACTCGCGAGAACTACTACGAGACGGCAGACGAGAAACCTTCGGGCCAGATGACGGATGAGGAGATCGATGCGAGTTGGGGCGTTACTCCTGACATGACAGAGGAGGAGCGGGACGCGCTCACGCGCCAGCAAGCGGAAGACGATGAGATCAAGGAGGACCCGGAACTCGCTGAGCGCACGAAGTGGGAGATTCGGGCTTTGCGCGAGGAAGAGGAGTTGGTCGCTGAACTGTCGCGGAAGTCGCTCACGACGTTGCCTCGCGAGGTCCGGAAGCTCGTTCGCCAGTTCCCGAACAACGCGAAGATTCGCGCGCTGTACGACAAGCTCGCGACCGAGCTGTATGAGCGCACGGACGAGACGCTGAAGGCCGGCCTGCTAGACGCGGTCGACACGATGCTGGACGTTATGGAGAACGGCGAGGACGCGCAACGGCTGAAGGCTGCGACGTACGTTTTCGAGCGGTTGCGTGGCAAAACTCCAGAGATCATGCAGATTTCGGCCGATAAGCCGTTCCAAGTCGTCCTCGAACGCCTCGTAACGGGGCCTAGGACCCACCGTGCGGCCCTAGAGGCGGCCGAAGGGGAAGAAGTGCTCGATGCCGAGGTAATCTCGGGAGGGGCCCATACAGAGCCGCCAGTTCCGCAGAAGGCGCAGGGGCCTGCCGAGGACCTCTTCGAGGAAGAGCGCGCGATGATGCGCGAGTGGGGCTGAGGAACGAAACTTTTTTACGAAGCCTTCTCTTCCAAGTGTTTTGAAGCCTCCAGTTATTTTGAAAGGTAAGGGCGATGAGTAAAAAAAAAAAATACTGCATCTTTGCGCCGATACTGGCTCTGATACCTACCCTTTTCAAATCGACCCAGAGTTTGAAGTTATTAAAATCGGAAAAGACATTGGTGTTGAAAATTTCCACGTCATGCAACAGGTATACGGTATTATTGCCAACCCAGTCTGTCTTGAATTTTCGACTGCTCGAAAAGGTGGCAAAGCCCAAAACCCAGCTGACGGAATGTTTTTGGTGAATGAGTGTTTGCGAATCATTGGCGAAGCTATGAAGTACGGTGATTTGAAGTTCTGGGTTATTGAAAACCCTGCTCGTGGTGTTCTTAGCGAGTATCTTGGACAACCGAATTATAAATATGAACCATGGCATTACGGCTCTCCGTGGACAAAGCAAACTGCGCTTTGGGGTGAATTTGTCATACCTAAACGAAAATATACCAATTGGGAAGACGTACCTAAGAACCCTGCTCTTTATCAACGCCCAGGCAGGGGCAAGCCTTCGCTCACTTCTTTACATAAATCGGCGCAGCGGTTAATCCCTGAATTTGATGTTTTCGAGCAAGTCGATAGCGACATGGAGCTTCGTTCGCTGAATTCACAGAAATTCGCTCAAGCGTTTTATGAGGTAAATAAATGAGCCTGTTAACCATCGGCGCTGGTGTCGTCATGCGTTCGTACCAGAAAGCGGTGCTGAAGGTTTTTGATAATGGCAAGACTGGAGGGCGAACTTTACCAAGATCTTTTAGACACGAGAAAACCCGACCCCCGTAGGGGCCGGGCTTCCGGCTACTTCGCGTTGAGGGCGTTCGCCATGTCGTGGGCAAGCTCTCGGTCGGTGCACTCGATCGCTGTCGCTGTCATCCGGTCGAAGATCTCGTAGGTGCGCTCGGCCCCGACCGTCTTCGCGAAGATCAGGTAGCGCTCTTCGACTGAGCTACCGTCGTCGCGACCATCGTTGTAGATCATGTCCGCTCCCGCTGTTTAGTTGGTGTAGCACCAGTCTACACACCAACTCTGCATTTGGCAAGTCTGGAATTGAAACTAATTCCTGAGATATTGCCGTACGCGTACACTCGAGTGCACGGGGTCGCAACCGGCGAAGTCGATTAGCGGCCCCACCAACATGAAGGAGAAGGCAATGCCGGCAACACAGCCAATCCCTCGCAATGCGATGTCCTCTTCGGACATTGAGGCCGATCGCATTCTCGGCGTGCACAACAAGGCGACCGACGGCCGACGTAAGCCTCCTGGCGTACAGGTGCAGCGCGGCACAGTGCCGGGCGAGAACGCGGGTACGAAGGTCTCGGGTGGCGGAAATATCACAGGGGGCTCAGTATGAGCGAGGAGCGAGTGCAGGACTTCACGCAGGGCGACTGGGGCGTTGAGGTGTCCTATGACGAGAAGTGGGGTGACTGCATGCAGGTCGCCTCTGTTAACAACGAGAGCCCGCTCACGATCGAGGCCGACGACGACCCGAACGAGACGGTTCCGTTCACAGGTTGGCGAGTGTCGCTCGACCGCGCGGGGATCGACGCCCTGATCGAGAAGCTCCAGGACGTTCGCGCCCGGTTGGCGAGCGCCTGAACGGCGGGCAGGCAGCAACAGACTTCCCCTGGTGTCCGATAGGGACGGATGCCAGGGGACTGTCCTATTAGGAGGAAGTATGGATCTGGAAATTGGCGAGATGCCAGATGGCCATGTTGTCGTCGGCTATATCGCGAGTCTCAAGATGTTGGATGAGGAAGGAACTATTTACTGGGCGATGCGGAATGACGGACTGAACAGTATGGAATCCCTCGGTATGGCTTCTGATTTGCATAACGAATATCGTGTGCAGCTCGAGCAGACGAAGACGCATCCAGGCGAGGAGTCATGAACGCACCGACCGATTTTGGCGAGTGGGCGCTCCTCACCGTCTGCCTAGCCGCTGCGCTCTACATCGTGACGGACATCTTGACGCTGACGTGGCGGAGGGCTGCCAACTTAAAGAAGGCGATCTTGTACCGCTTGCGCATGGGAGTCTGGTGCGACCACACCGACTCCTGGACAGAGTGGATTGAGACGTTCCACAACCCAGCTATCGAGCGTCGTTGGTGTAAGGCGTGCGGTTGGGATAGGGTCCGTAACCATCGAACGCACAGGGCGTCAGGATGACAGCGGCTCGAGCTCTGTCGAAGTGGGATATCCTGGACAGTCCTGAGGTTGGCTGGGAACCGCACGTCGCACAGGAAGAGGTAGTGGCGAGTACCGCTCGGTACCGCGCGGTTGCCGCTGGCCGTCGGTTCGGTAAGAGCGATATTGGTGGGCACGAATTAATTCCTGAGTTTTTCCTTACCCATGGACAACAGAATGAGTTGGCGGATTCAGGAAAGAGAAGAGAATTCTGGGTTTGTGGGCCTGAATACTGCACGGACGTCGAGACTGAGATTCTTACGATTGATGGATGGAGGACGCAGGGGCAACTCGACGGGGACGAGATCGTCCTTACTCAGGACCCAGAGACTGGTTTGGCAGCCTGGCAACAGATGGATGGGGTGAATGTATTCCACTCTAACCAAAGGTACGTCTACGAGTCAGAGTTCCGAGGACATAGCAGTGTGACGACAGGCGAGCATCGCTGGCTTGTTAAGCATGGAAAGCCAGGGACCTACTACAAGACGCAGACCAGTGGGAAGTTCGGGAATACCAACGCGCATCCTGGACAAGAGCGTGTCTGGCGTCAGTTTGATACGACCGAAGACTTAGGAAAGGTCCAGGGTGGCACGATCTCCTGTGCGGCACCAGTCGTCAACTTGCCGACGCAGGCGAAGTACGAAGATGCCTTTGTTGAACTGGTGGCTTGGTATTGGACCGAAGGACAGGCCTGGGGTAAAGGTATCGCTATCGCCCAAAATGAAGGGGCTAACTTCGACCGCATTCGGGCGGCCTGCACGGCGATGCTCGGACCCGCGAGCGCTCATATGCGGACCGGTAGCGTCGTGGCGACCCGGCCGATGTGGCGCCTGCTCGAACGCAAGGGAGCGAACGAACAGCAGAAGGGCGTTGCGCTTAATCCGATCGCCGCTGCTGAGATCGTGTCAGTGTGTCGAGGTCACGACAAGGTCGTCACCCCGGAGTTCATCGCGTCGCTTACTCAGGCCCAATTGGAATTATTTATCAAGGTGAGCATTCTGGCCGACGCGAACAGCACTTGGGAATGGGGTGAGGATGTTGAGATTGGGCAGAAGGTAGAGGCCCGAATTGATAGGCTGCAAATGGCATGCCAGATTGCCGGCATCCGTACACAGAAGTTCGAGAGCGAGAACGAATATGGCCCTTGGTATGTCCTGAGCATTTATGTGCGCTCGAATATCCAGGCTGGTACGATTGCGAAGAATGCGGTGCGGAAGAAGCACTCTGGAATTGTCTGGTGCCCGACGACGCCGCATGGCACTTGGCTTGCTCGACGTAGAGGCAGCGTCTTTTTTACCGGAAATTCTGACGCCGAAAAAGAGTTTCGCGTTATCTACAACAGCCTTAAACGCCTGGGAGTTCCGTTCGATCGGCCAGGTACTTACTACAACCCGGAGAACGGGGAACTCGACCTGTCCTGCCTAGGCGGGTTGTTCCAGGTGCACGGCAAGAGTGCGAAGTACCCGGGCACGCTTGTTGGCGAGGGGTTGTCCGGGGTGATCCTTGCCGAAGCGGCGAAGCTCAAGCAGAGCGTCTGGACAAAGTACCTCCAGCCCACACTCGCGGACTTCAACGGGTGGGCGCTCCTGACTTCTACGCCCGAGGGGCGTAATTGGTTCTACGACGTTTACGCGATGGCGAAGGACCCGCGCAACCGGGACTGGCAGAGTTGGAGATTCCCGGCCTGGGTTAACCCCTACGTCTACAAGAAGAAGACGAGCACTGCCGACGTAAGGAAGATTCAGCAGTTGTTGCGTTTGCCGGACTACCCGGCGCAAGACGTAATCGCGAAGATGTTCAATATCGACGATGAGATCTTGTCTAGGCTATTCTCGATGACTGAGGAAACCTTCAACCAGGAAATCGCCGCGCTCTTCACCGAGTTTGTCGGTCGGGTATTCAAGGCTTTTGACGAGGATTACCACGTCCGCGACTTGCAGTTCGATCCTTCTTGGAAGACGTTCGGTTGCGTCGACTGGGGCTTCACCAATCCCTCAGTTTGGCTGCTCTGCCAGGAAAGCCCCTGGGGCGAGATCAACGTGCTAGACGAGTTCTACCAAAACGGCTTAACGCCTGCTGAGTTCGGCCGCGAGATTAAGGCGAGAGGCCTGGTGCCTGAAGGCACGCGGACGTTCTACCCGGACCCGGCCTCCCCGGGCGACACACGACAGCTCGAACAGATAATTGGGGTTAGGCACACAGGAGGCACAGGCGGAGAACTCAAGGACCGGCTCGACGCGATTCGGCTCGCTCTCAAGCCGATGTTGCACCACATCGCTGCTGACGCTCCCGGCAACCGCCCGCGCCTACTCTTCTCGCGCCGGGTGCAGAATTGCATTCGCGAGTTCTCGATCTACCGATACCCGAAAACCCGTGACGAGCAGAACAGTGCAGAATTGCCTATGAAGGAGAATGACCACACACCCGAAGCCCTCGGTCGGTTCTTCGCTGCCGACGGCACGCCAGCGGAAGACGCCCAGGCAACTCGGGTCTCCCGCGCGAACGTAAGGGGATAGGCGCTATGAAGCCGTTACAGAACCCTGGCTACGATTGCCTGCCGACGAAACAACGCGCGGGAGATCAGGTCCTGCCGAAGGTAAACGATAACCCGTACATCCAGGATCTTGTTAAGAGGGATATCCAGAAACGGATGGAAGTTGGGATCGAGCGTTACGGGACTGCTCTGCAAGGTCATAATGGCCGTGACTCATTGCAGGATGCGTACGAAGAGGCTCTTGATCTAACGGTCTATTTGCGACAGTTGATTTGGGAGCGCGACAACCCCAAGGAGGAGAAAACATGAGCTTCGAGCCATATGCGAGCGCCGTGCCGTTCTTCGACACGGCGAAAGCGCCGACGCATGTCGTCGATCCGGAGGACAAGCTTCGCCTCCAGAGTTACGATCTCTACGAGAACATCTATTGGTCAGTTCCTCAAACCTTCAAGATTATGCAGCGTGGCCAGGACAGCCGGCCGATCTACCTGCCTTCCGCACGCAAGATGATCGAAGCGTGCAACCGGTTCCTCGGAGTCGACTTCGGATTCTTCGTCACCGGCACCGACAGCGAAGATGAGCGGATCGGCGTTACCGCTCTTCTGCACAAACTGTTTAAGCGCGAGAACTTCTTCATGAAGTACGCGACACAGAAGCGTTATGGCTTGATTCGGGGCGATGCCCTTTGGCACATTGTTGGGGACCCGACGAAGGTTCCTGGCGAGGGCGAAGCGCTGTCGATTTACGAGCTGGACCCACGCACCTATTTCCCGATCTTCGACAAGGACAACGCGGAGAAGCGAATCGGCTGCCACCTCGTCGATATCATTACTGACCCGAATGACGCGAACAAGTCGAAGAAGGTCGCCCGTCGGCAGACTTACCTCAAGGAAGAGACGGGCGAGATTACCTCTGAGCTGGCATACTTCGAACCGAACGCCTGGGACGATCGACACCTGGAGCCGAAGGACATTAAGCGGCTGCGCACGGTTACGAACAAGTTCGCGTTGCCGCCTGCGATTACCATGCTGCCGGTCTACGAGATCCCAAACAACCGAATTCCTGGCAAGACGTTTGGCTATTCCGAATTGCTGGGCGTAGAGCGCGTTTTCGCCGCCGTAAACCAGGCTGTGTCGGACGAGGAACTTTCCCTAGCCATGGCAGGGCTCGGGGTATTCTGGACCACGGCCGGACCGCCCGTCGACACAGCGGGCAATATCGTGCCCTGGGATATCGGGCCAGCCCAGGTCGTTGAGGTCGCGAAGGACACTTCCTTCAACCGACTGCAAGGTGTCACCTCTGTTGCCCCGATGATCGACCACATGCGGTTCATCTTGGACGAGACCCAGGGTGGTTTGGGAATTCCCGATATCGCCGCTGGAAAGGTCGACGTCACAGTCGCGGAATCTGGTATCTCGTTGCAGTTGCAATTGGCGCCGCTGCTCGCGAAGAACGCGGAGAAGGAACTCACGTTGATTTCCTCCTACGACCAATTCTTCTATGACCTCGTGCATAGTTGGATGGTGGCGTTTGAGGGAGTTTCGGACGGCAGCACGGCAACCGCAGTCGCGGTGGTCGGTGACCCGATGCCGAAGAACCGCAAGGCCCAGATTGATGAGATTATTACTCTTGTTGGTGGAAATTTGATCTCGATTGAAGAGGGCCGTATCCGGTTGCAGAAGCTCGGTTACGAGTTTGAAGGCACAGCGGCCGACCCGATCATTTCCCAGGAACGCGAACTCGCTCGAGCGCGTAACGCGGACCCGTACATCGACCGCCTGAATGAAGAGACGGGCACGGCAGGGCAGGGCGCGACGAATAGCAACAACGGCACCGTACCGATTCCAGGGGTCCCAGCATGAGCGATGAGGAATACATCAAAAGCATAGAAGCGGAATTAGACGAATTGCGAGCATGGAAGGCTCGTTATGCCGACCCGGATTGAAAGGCGCGATGGTGGTAATTAGCAGCGCAAGGGAAGGCATGCCGGTTGACGTGCAGGCTCGGCTTATCGCGTCAGCCCGCGACCACGCACCCCGCGAGGTTGTCGGCTACGTCGTGGCGTCCTGGGATTTGGTATTTGTGCCAAATGTCGCGGAAGATCCGGACCTGTTCGAGGTATCTGACGAGGTCCAGGTTCAGGTATATACGGAATACGGGACTCGGTTGGCCGGGATTTTCCACAGCCATCCGGCTGGCAGACGTACTCCGTCTAATTCAGACATTGAATACGCGCCGTACGGATTGCGCTATTGGATCATTACTCCGACCGAAGTAATAGAATGGGATATGGACTATGACCCGCCCATTGAGAGAACTTGGAACCGCCCGGATAGTACGGGCCTGGTTGCATCCGCTGCTCCGGATCGTCGAGAGGACTGACCTCGAGATCCGGCGCCTCCTCAACAAGGCAGCGAGCGCGGCGGAGTCTGACCTCGTGCGCCTCTCGCCATCCGGCAACGTCGTCCGACGGGGCCAGATGTCCGGGGCGTTGCAGGCGCTCCGTGGTACGCTCGGTCTCCTGTTCGCTGATGTTGGCGAGACAGTCAAGGCGGGGCGGACCGACGCGGCACAGGCCGCGAGAGAGGCCGCGTTCGACTGGAGCGAGCCGCTGTTAAAGGAAGCTGGGCTGTCGACCGCTGAGCGCGAGATGTTGCGTGCTGGAGCGATCGCTACGACCGAACGAAACGTAGACCTGATGTTGCGTCGCTACAACACGGAACAGATAGCGTTGAGCAAGCAGGTTTATAAGACGAAGCAACTATCCCAGGGTTGGGTTGATCGGGTCGTGAACACGTCGATCGGTCGTGGCCTTACTGCTCGGGAGATCGCTCGCGAGGTGCGGAGCAGCATCCGGCCGAACACAGCGGGCGGAGTGTCCTATGCGGCACTCCGATTAGGACGGACGGAACTGAACAACTCGTTCCACACATCGGCTATTGTGGCGAACGCGGACAAGCCCTGGGCTCAGGCTATGGAGTGGCATCTTTCTGGGTCGCACGCGAAGAAAGACATCTGCGACGAGCTGGCCGGCAAGGACAAATGGGGATTGGGAAACGGGATATTCCCAAAGAACAAAGTCCCAGATAAGCCGCACCCCCAATGTTTTTGTTTTGTGGTGCCGAAGTTGCAGGAAGAGGACGATTTCGTCCGGGACCTCCTCGCGGGTACGTATGATAGCTACCTGGGGCGCTGAGCGGGTATAGTTGGCTGAGTATCCCGAACAATCGGAGGAAACACCATGAGCAGAGCGCTCATTCTTGGGTCGGTGAGCGGAAAGAGGCTCATGGACCTTTCCCCCATTGGGGTGGTCGACGGTCGGCCTATCTACCCGTTGCGCGGCGCGGAAAACGACGCTGACGGCGGAGGAGAAGAGAACGCGGACGACACCGATAGTTCCGAGGACGATGAGGAAAGCGACGATTCCGAAGAGGACGAAAGTAAGTCCTCTAAGGACTCGGGCAGGACTCGGCAGAGCGGTAAGCGCAATGGCGAGTTCGCGACAATGCGTCGCGAGCTGAACGCTCTCAAGCGCGAGAAAGCGGCGCAGGAGAAGAAGGAGCGCGACCGCGAGCTGGCTGACAAGCCCGAGATCGAACGCCTCTCTGCCGAGAAGGAGGACGCCGCTAAGGAGCGGGATGGCCTTCGGGAACGGCACAACGAGGCAATCGTCGAGCTGGAGATCATCAAGGTATCGAGTCGTGGGAAGAAGTACGACTGGAACGATATCGAAGACGTCCTGAACGATCGAAGCGTTCGCAAGGCGATCGAGATCAATGACGATGGGGACATTTCCGGGGTTGAAGACGCACTCAAAGATCTTGCGAAGCGGAAGCCGCACTTCCTCGCGTCGAAGTCCGATAAGGACGAGGACGACAAGGGGAAGAGCAACGGCAAGGCGTCGACAAAGGACGCGGGTACCGGCAAGACAGGAGCGGCGGTCGGCAACGGAAGTACAGGAGACCGAACCTCGGATCGTGCAAGCCTGGAGAAGAAGTACCCAACTCTGGCCCACATGATCGAGAACTAGCCCTCTACGAAAGGTATTTCCTCCATGTCGCGCTACGATAAATATGACCCGATGACGGGAGGATTCCGTGCGCCGTTGTTGGCAAACTTCGGCTACACGGCATCCTTGCCCGACCGGAAGCACGCAGACCTCGGGAAGCTTTTGGCAGTCGGCATCAACACGGCCGGCAAGGTTCTTCCACTCGCTGCTGGTGCAGCGGCTCCTTTTGCAGGCGTCCTGATCCTCACTAGCCCGATGGCAGCCGGTGATATGATCGATGTCATGACCGATGGTGAGATCACCGATCTCGTTGACGCTGAAGTGGGTGGAGCTTCTTTGGGGGCAGGTCTCGCGATTTACAGTGATCCTGCGCTTGCCACGGGAGTTCCCACGACCACGTTCGCGGCGAACGGCTTCTACATCGGTCGCATGGTCGAGTCCACCCGTCTGATCGTTCGTTGCATGATGAGGACGGTCTGATTATGGGTGCTGTTGGAAATTATGAGGTGGTCAGCGTAGATGTGCCTCTTCCTTCCCCTGGATCGTATTTTCCCATTGACGAGACTGTGGAGGCTCCTTCAGGAAAGAAAATCTTGGGCGGAGGTTTTGATGCCATTGGCGCAGATGTAGAACTTCACGTATATGTCAATGGCCTGGTAGATGATGGAGACGGATGGAGGATCAAAGGGGTTGCCGCAGGCAACTTTTCCTCTGGTGACAAGGTGGTAATTTCCGCTACTGCCGCTGAGATGGGAGAGTGTGCGTGATGACGACCACAACGATCGACCGGCCGACGAAGGAGTCTTTCGCGGACTTCTGGGACGCGCCGCGCATGGTCAACCCGATGTTCCTCAACGCCCCGATCGCTCGGCAGCCGAGCCAGGGTCGGGAACTAGTCAACCTTTCGGAACTCGGGATTTTCAACAAGATCGTCGGTTCCGAGACCGGCTACCACACGCAGGCCGACGCGCTCGTCACGCAGACGAGTGACAACGTCGATCTCAACGCGCTCTGGGCAGAGTTCCAGGCGACACTGGAGATCTTCAACGATCGGCGCAACGCTCTCGTCTCGCTGCTGAGCTACCCGGTCACCGCGCTGATCGAGCGCGTGCCGCAGGTCGGCAGCGTCGAGTTCGAGGACGCTTCGGAGTTCGGTGTGCCGAAGGGCGTTCGCCTCGTCCAGACGTACCTCTCGCTCGGGTACGACTTCCGCGATTATGACATTGCCACTCGGTTCACCTGGAAGTACCTCCGGGATCACGATGCCCGTGCGGTGCAGGCCGTGCATAACGCGATTCTCGAAGCTGACAATCGCCTTTTGTTCCGTCGCGTCATGGAGGCGATTTTCGACGACTCCGCACGCACAGCGGAAATCGGCGGGGACAACGTCCCTGTCTACCCGCTGTATAATGGCGACGGTACGGTGCCGCCTACGTACAAGGGCACGCCGTTCGACGGGAACCACGATCACTACATCGCGACCCAGCATGCCGGAAGCGCACTCGTCGACTCTGGCGATCTCGAAGAAATGTACGAACTGATCGCGGAGCATGGCTATGGTGCGGAGACTGGAACCACGTTCGTGGTGTTGGTTAATCGCATCGAAGCCAAGGATATTCGGAAGTTCCGACAGGGTGTCGCAACGAATGGCGTCACTTCAAACTACGACTTCATCCCATCCGCGAACTCGCCGACGATCATTACGCCGAACGCAACCGGACTGATCGGGAACATCCCGCCGTCAACCTGGAGTGGGCTCCAGGTCATCGGTTCGTACATGGGAATTCTCATCATCGAGGAGGATTACATTCCGCCCAAGTACATGCTGATGTTCGCGACCGGTGGTACGCAGAACCTCCAGAACCTGGTGGGTATCCGCGAGCACGCCAACGCGGCGTATCGAGGTCTGCGTCTCCTGCCGGGCAACCAGCAGGGCTATCCCCTCGTCGAGTCGTTCTACTCGCGCTCCTTCGGTACGGGTGTCCGCCAGCGCGCAGGCGCGGTAGTCGCGAAGATCACGGCATCGGGTGATACCGCGTACACGGCTCCGGCTCAGTACAAGCGTGGCGGTGGAAACGGCTGATGGAATTTCAGATGCGATGCGCGCACTTGGACTCCTCGGCAACTCAAGATGATCCGCTTCCCAGCACGGATCATCACGCTGTCGCCCAACTCAGTGGGAAACGTCGGATCTCGATTCCCGGCAACTACATCGATCACACTGTTTCGGCGAATTTCAGTATCGGCTACAACAATGACGAACCGGAGATGCCTCTCTTCGAAATCGGCAAGTCGTATACCATCACGGTTGAGGAGGTGACGCCATGAGTAGGAATATCGATCTTACGAAGTCGCTTTCGGACGAGGATCGAAAGTACCTCGAAACGCGAGGTCGGATGCATGAGATCGAGCAGGCCGACGCGCTCGCAGGAGCTACGTCGGTGGTCGAGGGGTACGAGGAGGCCTCCGAGACGGGTTCGGCCGGGAGCGGTGGAGCTAGTGGGTCGGACCAGGCCCCCGAGTTCGGTTCTGAGACGTGGTTCGAGACCGCTACGGTTCCGATGTTCAAGGAGGAGCTGAAGAAGCGGAATCTCGCCGTGAGCGGGAACCGTGACGAACTCGCTGAACGCCTCGAGGAAGCTCTTCTCGAGGAGGACGACGAGTAGAGACCCGCTGCCGCCAGCACGGGTGAAACGGGGCCGACCAACCCAGCGCATACGGTCGGCCCCGTTTCGTTTGCCGGCAAGAGAAAGCGAACAAGGAAAGTGCGTCGCGAGGTAGTCTATTAGCGACGAAAGGAACGCCTAATGGCCGCCCCGGAAGATATCCAGGAAGTCCTGGACATGCTCGGGCCAGATGCCGCCGAGTCAGGATGGACGAACGAGAAAATCGGCGCGGCTCTGGACGACGGAGACACGCCTAATGAGATCGCTCGTAGGTATTGGGAATATCGAATGAGCAGATCTTCGACAATGGCAGACGTTTCCGAATCGGGCAGCTCGCGCAAGCTTTCCCAGATCTTCGAGAACGCGAAAGCGCTCGCCGCGTACTACCGGGGCGCGTCCGAAGCCGAGAACCCCGAGAACCAGCCTGGTGCAACTTCGTTCAGCCGTCCGATTAGGAGAGTGTAATATGGCAGGATTTCGACTTGCGGTAGCCGCGCGCAATGCAGCGGCTAACGCGGCTATTGACTTGTTGGACGTCGGCACGGCTGGCACTATAAAGATCTACACCGGAGCACAGCCGACCAACCCAGATACGGCGATCGGCGCGGTAACGCTGCTCGCGACGTTCACGTTGGCAGACCCGGCTTTCAGTGCCGCCCTTGTCGGTGTCAAGACGATCGATGCGAGCCCGACGCTCGACACCGTAGGCGTAGCTGCTGGTGCAGCGGCATGGTTCCGGGCAGCAGATAGCGCAGGGGCGCCCGTTTTTGACGGAACGGTCAGTGCGACAGCAGGAGGCGGGAACCTTGAACTCAACACCACGACTATTTCGGTCGGCCTCGCTCTCTCGATCACCGGCGGCACAATCACGATGCCTTTGGGAGCTGCGTAACTAATGGCCGCGCGTTCGGATGCTGCAACTGACCGCGTCAGTTTGGGCTCTGCCCCGGCGACCGCAGCGTTGACGATCGCCGGGTGGGCAAGGATCGATTCGGCCGGACTCGGTAGCTTCAATCCGATTATCCGGTTATCGGTTAACTCTGGAGACGCGTCTAGTTGGATCGTGGGATTCAAAGGAACGAATGGTCGGACCCCTAGTGTCTATTCGCCTTCGAACACTTCAGGCATCGTCGCGCCAGAGCAGGCGTTAGCGACATGGGTGTACGTCGCCGCTACTCTCAACGCTGGAGCGGCGCAACTTCTCTATGGAACTGTTCCGGGCACCCTGTCTAAGGTAACGGGAACAGTTGCCGCTGCCGGGACTGCCGACCGATTGGCCTGGTTTGCCAGGTCAGCTGCGGACGGTTCTGAGTGGCTAGCCGGAGCTCTTGCTTATGAGCGAATTTGGACTGCGGTACTTTCCGATGTTGAGATAGCCGCAGAAAGCCAGTCGGCTACTCCGGTTCGGGTTACGAACCTTTGGGCTGACTGGAGATTCTCTAGCGCGGGCTTGACCGACAGCTCAGGCAACGGCCGGAATCTCACAGCGGGGTCGACCGCACTTTCGGCTGAAACTGATCCGTCGCTTGGTGGTGCGGTCCTTTCCGACGCGCTCAAGCGCGACAAGCAAATGCGCCTCGGCGCCCTACTCCAAATGTGAGGAAAGATGCCAAGAATTTACGCGGTTAGCTTCTTCGAGCAAACCGTTGCGGCAGCATCGGGCGATTATGATCTTTTCGAACTTACCCCAGCTTCAAACCGACCTATCGAGATCGTCGCATTGTCGCTAGGGAACAAGAGCGAGATCGGCGATGCGCAAGATGAGATGATTTCGTACTCAATTTGTCGAGGATATGCAACGTCTGGCAGTGGCGGAGCGTCACCGGCAGCCTTGGTTCCTCTCAACTCTGCCGATCCCGCGCCTGGCTTCACGGCAGAGACGGTAAATGCCACGGTCGCAACGACTGGCACTGAAGTAATTATGTTCTCCGACACATTCAACGTTCGCGCTGGCCTGATGTTGGTGCTGCCCGAAATCATGCGTCCGCGATGCAATTCTGGAGACACCAGAATGTGCGTGCGGTTGAAGACTGCTGTTGCTGACGACCTGACCATGAGTGGCACTGTCTGGGTTCAGGAGGTCTGACCATGGGGCTGTTTCGAGTAGACACCACCTACGCGTATATCAGGCCGCGTAGGCGGGTGCTGTCGAAAACAGCGACCGTTAACTCTGGCGCTCTTGTGGCTGACATGCCTGAGTTCACGTCTGGGCTTGCCGCGACCGCAAAGACGAGCGGCGGCATCGCCGCCACGATGCCCGAATTCGTTTCTGATCTTGACGGCGTCGGTACGGCATCGGGCGATCTCGAAGTCACGATGTTCGCGTTCACGGCCGGCTTTATCGGGGTCGCCAGAGCCACGGCGGAAGTCGGGGCTTCCTTACCTGAGTTCACAGCGGATTTAGACGGTCTCGTCCAAGCCAGCGGACAACTCGTTGCCGATATGCCTATGATGCTTTCTGGGCTTTCAGGTGTCGGGACTTCGAGCGGACTGTTGTCGGCAAGTATGCCTGTTATGGGCGCGCTATTTAATGGGGTTGGCGAAGGTACGGGCGAGTTAGTTGCTCTGCTGCCGAGTATGGGCGCTGGTTTACTCGGGACAGTCGAGACGAACGACAACTTCTTTGCCATAATGCCTGAGTTTACGAGTGACCTGGACGCCGTTGCCCGAGCGAGCGGGACGTTGTCCGCTGCCTTGCCAGTAATGGGCTCTGGAATTATCGCGGTTGGCTCTGGATCGGGTATCCTCACGGGTGCGATGCCAGGCATGGAAATGTTGGTATTTGGGGGAGTAGACCTCGATCTCGCAGGCGAGCTAATTATCATCCTGCCGAGATTCGTCATGACTAGGAATAGGGGGCCAGCCATGGAACTAGATCAGCAACGGGCGTTGACCCGGGAATTTATCGCGTCGAACCCAATTTACATCGCCTTGATTCCGAACGTACGGGTGCGGCAGCCTTCTGGCGGCTACGCGCTCGACGAAGGTGTGCCTCGACCGCAACAGATGCTCCGACTCATCCCTAGGAGCCACACCGAAGAGCCGCGCATGTCGACGTCGGCCGCTGCCACGTCGGACTCCGGAGTGCAGCGTCGGTACGACTACACACTCCTGGGCGAGTGGGATTCGACAATGCAAGTTGGCGACGAGTGGGAGACCGAAGACGGCCAACGACTAGTAATCGAGAACATGGTGTCCTACAATGGATACGAGCGCAAAGGTCTCGTGATCTCGTATGGAAGGAGCCCGGACCATGCCTAGGGGAGGTTTCCGCATCAACACCCGAGAACTCGATAGAGAACTTGGTTCATTCAACGACCGAATGAATAAAGGTGTTGCCGCTGCTATGGATTACCAGGCAACTCGTAGCGAGATATCGATGAAGACGAATGCGCGGTGGACTGACCGAACGGGCAACGCCCGAGGCAGCCTCTTCACGGCGACGAAGCACGAAGGCACTGTGCATGAGATGGTGCTGTCGCACGGGATGTCTTATGGGATCTGGCTAGAGGTGCGGTTCTCCGGTCGTTACGCGATCGTCCGGCCGACGATCCCGATCGCTGCTGCCGAATTGAAAGCTCTGATCTCGAAGATCATGAAGAATCTGCCGAAGGGCTAGCCATGAGCGCACGGGCGGCTATCGCGAGTCTACTCGGGACAGATAGCCAGATGAACATGCTGGATATTGACGAGACGGTTATCTTCGCCTCGAACGCGACGGACAGTCCTGATAGGACTCGAATGTTCCTCGTAATCAGATTTGAGGAAGCAGCTCGATCTTTTAAGGGCATTGGGGCCAGCCGAGTGGCAATCTGGTTCCATGTTCCAAAAGAGAAAGAGCAGGACTATGGGAAGATTGACTTGCTTATGTTGCGGGCGAAGGAGTTGATGCATTCCGTCGAGCATCGTGACGGCGCGGACGGGTGGCGGCTAACCGCTCCTACCTGGGACGGAGATTCGGGCGATCTCTTCGACGACGGGTACAATACATTGACTAGGTATTCGACGTACCGCTGTGCCGTAAGGAATCTCGATTAGCTGGAGGAAACGTGGCTAGGAATCGGAATGAGCCGGTCCCGGAGGAGACTCCGTCCGAAAAGGACAATGTGACGATCGACGAAGATTCGATCGGCAAAGCGGCTGATCTCGTCGAGGAGCCTGAGGAGGTTCCAGAGGCTAACTCGGTGTTATATCTGGGAGTCTTCTCCGAACGTCGGATCACGAGGGAGGAGTGGGTGCAGGCTGGGGTGTCCGATCAGGAGGGTGCGGTGTGGACGAAGTCGACCGGCAAGGTCCTCCCGATCTCGGACTTCAACGAGCAGGCGCTGACAGTGTTGGCGGGAACCGGCGAGTTCCGCATCACCCGCTCAGAGTAGGCCGAGTAGAACTTCGCTGCCCCAGTTTCAGGCTTCATGGAATCCTAATAGGACCCGGAGAAGGAATCTTAGAAGTCAAGTGTCCAGATAGAAGATGCGGGGCAGGAAGAGGTGTGGTCGTATTGCACCTATTTGATTTGTCAACGGGCCAAACAACTGAAGACAAATTCTATAAAAATCCAGATAGGAGAATGCGATGACTTATCCTGGCACAGCTCTTCCATATGGAATGCGAGATGTCAAGCTTACCGAGTACAGCGATGCGAGCGGCTCTATTCTCGGAAGCACCACTGTGGATTTGCCAAACATGCAGACGCTCTCGTTCTCGGAGGCGGAGGAGTACACCGAACTTCGGGGTGACGATCGGGTCATCGCGATCCGGGGCCAGGGTGCTCTCGTCGAGTGGGAGCTCGAGGCAGGTGGTATCGACTTCCGCGCCTGGGAGATCCTGACTGGCGGAAATGTGATCCTTTCCGGGGTCGCGCCGAACCGCAAGTGGACGCTCCGCAAGCGGGCGACGGATGCTCGGCCGTACTTCCGGGCAGAGGGGCGCGCGATTTCCGATAGTGGTGGAGATGTGCACGCGATTATCTATCGGGCTCGCGCGAACGACACGGTCGAAGGCGAGTTCGCGGATGGCGAGTTCTTCATCACCTCTGCTTCTGGCCAGGGTCTCCCGATGCTGGACGAGGCATTTGACTTGCTCTACGATCTTGTCGTTAACGAGACCGCAGTTGCGATCCCGGGAACTACTCCTGACCCCAACCCGACGTTGCAGGGCGCCCCTTCGGCGCTTACGTCGGCGGCAGGAACTCCGACCGCTGCAACGATGGTCAACTTGACCTGGGTGGCTGCCACAGGGGTAGTGCCTACGGCCAGCGAGTACCTTATTCAGCATCGCACGGCATTTGGGGAATGGACTGATTCCACCAAGGCAGTATCGCCAGCCCCGACGACGACTACCGCAACAGTTACCGGCCTGGTTACGCTAACTTTGTACCAGTTCCGCGTACGGGCAGTCACTTCAGCAAATGGACCTTCTGACTGGGCTGTTGACGTCGCAGGCCAGACAACCGCATAGATAGAACTCGTTAGCAAAACTGGAATTTAGGAGAGCACGGAGATGCCATCCACCACTGAAGATAAGTATGCCGCTACGGCTTGGGGAAATACGGGCGAGGATTTGACCTGTCCTTCTGGGCAGGTCTGTCTCGTGCGCAAGGTTGATATGGTAGATCTGCTTGCCGAGGGAATTCTTAACAAGGTCGATTTCCTTACGAGCATCGTCTCGGAGGAACTCGTTCCGAATGCCGGTCCGACCCCGAAGATCGCCGATGCGGTTGATGCTAAGGCGATGAGGACCCTTCTCGACAAGCCGGAGCAGATGAAGGAATTCGGCCAGGTTGTTGAGACTGTGGTCGCCTACACCGTTGTCAAACCGGCTCTTTCTGTGCCGCCTCGCGACGCGAATGGCAAGATCGACGAGGCGAGGAAAGTTGATGGTCTAGTTTATACCGATTCGATCAACTTCACAGACAAGATGTTCATCTTCAACTACGCACTCGGGAACAGCGGGGATCTCGAAAAATTTCGTGAGGACGCCGACGAACCTGTGGGAGATGTGGAATCTAGCGAAGGCGTATCAGAGCCGCCCCTCTGATCTCCTCGGGCTTCCAGACAAGGTATCGGCTTACCACCTGGACCGAGCGGTTATGCATTTCGGAACCCAACTCGACGAAGCATTGGAAAAGGCAACCGAGCAGGGCAAGAGAAAGAAACCGCTTAGCGCGGCGATGCGGAACCAGAAGATCCAGGAGACATTAACTCGCTGGCTTGGGACTAAGGAAAAGAAGCGTTACCGAGATCCTATGGCTAAGCTGAAGGGGTAGGTGGGTCCGATCGCCGACTACAACCTTGGCAGAGCGCACGGGACTATTCGTATCGATTACGATGGTAAGCGCGTCAAGGAAGCCCAGCAGGACATAAAGAATGTTGGCAGAGACTCCGCTGCGTCGGGCGACCAGGTTCAAGGCGCAGCGGAGCAAATGCAGGCAGCGTACGACAACATCTCGCGTGCCGTTAAGCAGCTTACGACCGACGTGTCTCGGCACACCGCAGCGGAAACCTCAGCAAAGGCTCGAATTCAGGCTGCTGAGGAATCGCTCGCTGCCGTACGCGCTAAGTCTGGGGCAGCGGCGAAGGATATTACGAACGCCGAGAGGGCATTGCAGCGAGCGCAGACGCAGTCCGCTTCCACTTCGGAACGACTCGCGTCGTCGACACGGGCGTTGCAGATTGCTCGGCAGAAGCTCGCGAACACACCGGCTTCCGCATCCGACGTCAATGTCGATTCGAGCGGCATGGATGCGGCTTCCAGCCGTCTCAAGAATATTGATAGGAACACAAAGTCAGCGGCAAGCGGCCTGAACCTGTTCAGCAACCGGCTCAAGATTATGGTTGGCGGGGTGGCGATCGCCGTACCGCACGTCGCAGGACTCGGCGTATCGCTCGTAGCGCTCGCCGGGCTCGCCGGGGTGGCGGCAGGTGCTCTTGCTGCTCTCGGAGCCGTAGCGGGCACGCTAGCCATCGGCATGAGCGGGATCGGGGCGGTTTTTAAGGCCGCCGGGGCCGATGCGAAGTCGGCTGGCTCGGGAGCGGCGAGCAGTGCGAAGGCTCAGCGGTCGGCTGCCCAGGCGATCGAGTCGGCCCAGCGAAGTCTCGCTAGCGCTTACGAGAACTTGCAGCAGACTCGGGAAGAAGCCGCACGCGGTGCGATCCAGGCTGCCCGAGCGATCCTGTCGGCTGAGCGGGATCTCGTCAATGCTCAGCGGGATGCGCAACGGGCACAGAGCAACCTGACGAAGGCTCGGCAGGACGCGACTCGGCAGCTCGAAGATATGCGGCTCGCGCTCACGGGTGGAGCGCTCGACGAACGCCAGGCGATCCTAGATATCGCGCGAGCCCAGGAAGATCTCAACAAGGTTCTTGCCGACCCGACCTCGACCGAGAACGATCGTGCACAGGCGATCCTAAATCTCGAGAAGCAACGTCTCGCGCTGGAACAGACTCGACTCGCTAATCAGCGGCTTGGGGACGATGCGACAGTTGCCGCTGCCAAGGGAGTTGCCGGCTCCGAATCGGTTGTGGCCGCGCAAGACGATGTCCGCGCCGCGAACCAGAGCGTTGCCGATGCACAGCAATCCTTCGCAGACGCGGGCGAGTCCGCACGCCTGCAACAGGTGCAGGCCGGTCGAGATATCCGCGATGCGGTCCAGGGGATCGTAGAGGCCCAGCAGGCCCTGGAAGACGCTTACCTAAGCGCGGCGGACGCGGGGACCGGAGCGGCCTCGCAGGTTAGCGAGGCGATGAAGAATATCTCGCCGGTCGCTCGCGAGTTCGTCGGGGCGATCCTGGATCAGGCTGGAGCTTGGAAACAGGTCAAGTTCGCGATTCAGGACCGGCTGTTCGCTGGTCTAGCGAAGGAGATCAAGCCCCTCGCGGAAATTTACTTCCCGTTGTTGCAAGAGGGCGCGGGTGGTATTGCTGACGGCCTGAATGGTATGATTAAAGAAGCTGTTGGATTCCTCAAATCCGCCGAAGCAATCAGCAACGTTCGGCAGATCTTCGACAACACTGGCCTCGCGGTCGGAAACCTGAAGACTGTTGTTCGAGATCTGCTCGCCGCGTTCCTAGATATCGCGGCCGTCGGATCAGACTTCTTGCCCGACATGGCAACTGGGGCATCGAATGCCGCCGCTCGGTTCCGAGAATTTATCGCCGCTGCTCGCGAGAGCGGGAAACTCAAGGAGTGGATGCAAGGCGGTATTGATGCGGCAAAGGAGCTTTGGCAACTTCTCAAGAACCTTGGGTCGATCATCGCGAGCGTATTCACCGGATTGGACCAGGCTGGCGGGGGAGCTCTCGGCACTCTCACGGAACTGACCGGCAAGGTTGCCGAGTTCCTCAAGACGGCGGAGGGTCAGGAGGCACTTCAGTCGCTGGGCGCGATCCTGCGGTCTATCGGTGGCGCATGGGGCAAGGTATTCCTTACCCTTCTCGAATCAGCTGCTGATCTACTGGTGATTCTCGAGCCGCTGATTGTTGGCGTCGCTGATGCGGCTGGGGGATTGTTAGCTGGGGCATTCCAGGTTCTTGGCGAAGTACTCAAGCCATTCGCGGAGTTCCTTGCCTGGGCCTCGCCATTCCTAGGCCCGTTCATTGGTAGCATCTACGCAATGAATACGGCTGTCAATCTCGCGAAGGCCGCGTGGGCTGCTCTAAATGGGGTGATGAAAGCAAACCCGTTTGTTCTCATTGGCTCACTTATCGCGGCTCTCGTCATTCTTATTATTGAGAACTGGGATGTTATCGGCCCGAAGATCAAGGCTGCCTGGGATTGGATTAAGACAGCGGCCGAAACGACATGGACCGCTATCGAAAACGCTATCATCGAGCCGTTGCAGCGGACCTGGAATTTCATCACTAGTGGCCTAGAAGGGATTAACAATTTCTTCAAGTCCAGCCATGATCTAATCATGGGCGGCGTAGAAGATGCTTGGAACTGGATCGGAGATAAGATCTCCGGGATGATGGACAATATCGGGAACTTCGTTACCAACGGGCTCGGCAAGGTCGGTCAGCTGTTCCAGGGGTTGCCAGGCAAGATTGGGAACTTTATCAAGTCGCTGCCTGGGATGATGGTTAACCTGGGCAAGGATATTATCAACGGGATTTTGCGTGGCATCGGCAGCATTGGTAGTAAGATCGGCAATGAACTTAAGCGGCTTGCACAGGATGCCTGGGATGCCGTTAGGAATTTCTTTGGTATTGCCTCGCCTTCGAAGCTCATGCAGTTTGCTGGTGAGATGCTTGGCGAGGGCTTTATCAAGGGTCTCGAAGGGATGCGTTCGAACGTCGAGAAAGCAGCTCTCAGCATGGCCAGCGCGGCGAGCGTGCCGATCCCCGGACTCGACTTGACCTCCCCGAGCGGCATGGTGTTCGCGATGACCGGAGCGACGCAGGAGCCGGTCGGACTCGGAAGCGCGGCACGTCGCCCGACAGCGGGCAGCGCAGCAGCAGCAACGAGCGGAGGTGCGGCCTCGATCAGTATCGGGCACCTCACCTTGCAGGTAACAGGCAACCTCGACCCGACAGACCCGGTCGCCTGGCGCAGGGCCATGGTAGGCATCAAGGACGGAATCAGGCAGGTGGACAGGGACTATGTCTAGGCCAACAGTCTCTATAGGACGCATGGTGATGCGGGAAGATTTATCCGTTGCCGAGAATGGCGACACCCGAATCATGACGCTGAGTGGGCAGGAGTCGGTCCCCCGTCTTTCCCCTGCCCAGGTCATAGCTCGCCGCGAAGACTTCCTCTCGATGGACGGGCAGATGGTGCCTGTCCTTTTTACAGACAAGAGCTACCTCGATGGTTTTTACCAAGTCGAGACCGCATCGGGCACAATCGAAGATTGGGATGACGGAGCTATCCGAGTCTTCCGCTGGACCTGCACGTTGGTCCGGCTCGGCACCGTGTCCGAAGTAGACATCGAATCTCGACTCAGCGGATCGATTACCCGAGTGAACGTTTTCTCGGTTGTCGGCGAGCGCACCCACGCTCCGGCGATCGGGCACAACGCCTACTGGTCAAACGCCACGGTCTCCTCGGTTCTCACCCGTACGGCGGAAGACGGAGCCGTCAAGTTGTACCGGGGACTTGGGGCCGACGTGAGTCCCCGGTGGGCGGTAGCCCCGGGAGGGTATGCCGGGGGCCGGGTTCGGTTCCTCGACTCGAACAGCGCCGAGCGCGCGGGAATCGCCCTGCTCTGTGACCCGGTAGCCTGGGAGCTGTCGAACGGCCTTGTCCGAGTCCGCCCCGGAACGGCACTCGAAGTGTCTGCCTGGACCGGAGGGTCTTGGAAGCCTAAGGTTTGGAACTTGCTGGCAGGCGGGGTCGGACTTTCCCCTTTCACGTACTGCACGTTGATTGACAATAGATATGAGTCCGCGACTGTCCGGCTTACGAAGGCGCAAACAACTGGCCGGACCTTTGTAGACCTCACGCTTCGACGAGGAAGTCGTCTTCTCGAGATTTATATCCAATCTGAGTTCGCTGCGACGCTCCGGATCGCGCGTGGGACGATCGAAGCTGGTACGAGTGCATTGACGGGGGCAGTAGTAGCTAATGTCAACGATGGGGACACCAACAAGTACATCCTCGGGTCGGCCAAGGCATTCACACCAGATATCGTGAATGGGGCGATTGAGAAGGCTTCGACTGTAACCCTGGATGCATATGTCGGGGTAATTGCCGGAGGCACGGGTGCCGTAGTCGGAGACCAGGCAGCCGACTTGCAGAAGCAATATGTTGGAGCACCTTCGGAATTGGTACAGGCGGTGAGACGATAATGTCGGTAACTGAAACTTTGCGAGCATTGGGCAATTGGAATCTCAAATTGCGCGAGGACATGCCTGCCAGCATCTGGGACAAGATTGGTTATTTCGGGCATATCGTCGTGCACGTCGGCAAGGTCGATCCCCGCGTCGCGGGAGACTCACTGCTTAAGACATCGCGTTACACTGGGGTCCTGCGGGCTAGGAGCGAGCAGGGGGAGAAGAAGACTATCGGCGGTCTCGGGATGGCCATGTGGCTAGGAGATCCCGATAACAAAGGCGACATTATCGAAACCCTGGTTTCTTTCACGGGGGAAGATTTCCAAGACGTCATAACTGCACTCTTGCCGCCATCCGGATCGGTAACTGCCGGAGCAATTTTCAATATCGCCGAGACCTGGACAGGGTCGCACCAGTTTCAATCCCGGCGCGAAGTGATCGACTATATCTGCCAGACGGTCGGAGCGGTGTGGCGAGTTAATGGCGATGGAACGCTAGACGCTGGGCTGGAGAGCGATCTATTCAGAGTCAATCCAAATGTGGTAGTGCAGCGCAAGCCATCCCACGCGCTCTCGCTCACCGGCAGCGAACTCGACATGTTCGTTCGTGGTTTCGATGGAAATCTCGAAACTGAATCGGACACTGAAGACTTCTCGACTCGGGTCGTACTTATGGCGCAGGGTTCTAATGGGTCCTTCGCAAGCGCAACAGCGGATATCGACCCTGGCCTAAATCCGTACAAGGATCTTTATGGCAACGCTATCAAGATGACAAGGATCGTGCAGGAGTCCGAGACCGACCCGGACAATGCGGATGCCCGTGCACAGTTGCAGCTCAACCGATTCAGCAGCACTCGCGACGCGCTGAGTTTGTCTACAAAGTATTATGACATCAAAGGCGAGGCTGAAGTTGGCGACTATCTTTGGGTTTGGGATCCAGAGATGGAATTGGTGGACGTCGCTAATGAAGTGATGTTCCGAGGGCAACGGATCTATCCTCTCAAGCTAAAATTCACCGAGACCACTTGGCCAATCACAAAGGGAATGTCAGTCTGTTATCGAGATGGTAACGGCAGCTGGTTCGACCTAACGGACTATTTTGAGCCCGAGTCTGGCGATACAACGATCGTCGTTGGTGGCTATAACCGGTCGCTCACAGAAGGGGGCTCGGGTACTTTCCCGGTTACTCCGCCTGAGATCGACACGACTGTCCCGGACATTACGGTTTGGGTTGAGCCATTCCGGCAGGGCGTCTACCAGAGTCCCGTTACTGGCGAGGCACGGGGAGACGCGCTGCTATCCTGGCTGACACCTTTGAACATTGGCGGATCTCCCATAACGGATGGATCGCACTACGATATCCGATATCGTACTGCCACGACCCCGCTTGTTCCTACGACGCATACGATGATGAGTGCTTTCACGCATGACCAACTCGCGGTAGACGGCACCTTTGATCAGCCGATTACGTTCCCCGCTACCGAGTGGCATTACACGGCGGCAGCTTTTGACCTGAATCAATTTAGACTTCTTGATCTCGTCCCTTCGATGCCGTATGAAATCCAGATCCGCGCCGTTGACTTGGCGAACCCATCGAACTACGGGGCCTGGTCTACGCTCGCGGAGTTCCAGACCACCAACGACAATATCGCTCCTGCTACGCCAGCTTCGCCAGAGGTCGCAGCAAACTTGCTGTCGGTCCAGATTGTGCATAGGCTCGGAGTCTCGGCCGGTGGCGCATTTAATTTGGATCGAGACTTGCATCATCTCGAAGTCCACGGGGGTAGCGAGCCCCTGTTCCATCCAGTTGATGAAACCCTTATCGGCAAGATGATGGCTAACTGGGGGATGATCACCGGGAATATTCCGGCCGTAGCTAGTTTCCAGATTACGGGAACTCCTCGCCCTCCAAATCCAGATCCTGGAGCGGTCCAGGCGACAGATACTTTGCCCATGTTTTTCAAGGTGATTGCAGTCGATGAGGCGGGCAACAAGTCGCTCCCTTCGGCAGCAGTGGAATCCTCGGCAGAACTGATCAGCAGCCAATATGTCTCGGACCTTACGGCGAGCAAGATCACAGCTGGTAGAATGACAGCTGAGGTATTAATGGCTGGTAGGATTATGACGGCCGAGACCGGACCTCGTGTGCAGCTCAGCCACACAGGGATTCAGGGCTACAAGGAAGACAACACTCTTGGTCTAGACTGGAAGACTGAGAATGGACTTCTGCATGTGCTTGGCGACGCTGGAATAAAGGTTACTGGCGGCGGGAACGTCGAGATTACCGACGGCGCGGTAGTCGTTAAGAACGCCAACGGCAACGTTATCGTGGAGTTGGGGGAATGTTCGGATGGCCGGCACGGCTTGCAGGTTTACAAAGACAATGGTCTCCGCGTTGCCCGTATCGGGGAGCTTGAATCTCCGGGCGGAGATGGAATTGAATTCGTTAGCGATGCCGGAAAATTGGTTCGCGCCAACACAATGGCTTTTGGGGTTCAATCCCAAACCATCACGAGCATAGAGAACGCAGCTTACTCCGCAGGATTCCAAAACTTTGCCGCTGGCGGCATTGGTCCGACGGCCACGGTGACCGTCGGAGATACTCTGACCGCCATTGTCATCATTGGATGTAACATAAACCCTCTGACCCCCTCTACTGGTGGAATGGCGTCGTTTAATACGTTCGGCCCCTCCAGTTATTTCTTAGGGGCTACGGAAACAAGGTCGCTTATGGTTCTGGGCGGGGATGTATCTATCGGAGCAAGCAAGGCGTTCAAGGTAGATCTTCCAACCCCCGGGGATTACACATTTCAGATGGTTCGTTGGAATTTCGGAGGGGCCGGAACTACCACTCAGTTCTACGACCGACACATCATCGCAATTCCTTACTGAGGAGGGGGCATGTACGAGGCTCACAGTAATTTGTATTTTGCGAGGTACATCGAAAATGGGCAAACCCATCGAACACTCATCGATGACTTTGATTGGGCTCTACTGTTAAATAGAGGTGTCGAGGTTCGGAACGTAGAGAAAACGGATCTGGAATTAGAAATCCTGAAGCCTCCACGGCTCAGAAAAGAGGCTGAATAACATGGCCACCTTCACATCACGGCTGAATTTGGAGCTTCCCGCTGGACCCGAAGATTATGACATCGTAATCCACAATAGCAATATGACGATCTTGGATGGTGATCTCGGCGGGTTAATCATCTGCACATCCAGCACTCGTCCGACCACGACGTATGCCGGCATGATCGCGTTAGAGACCGACACCGGATTAATGATTGTTCGGAATGGCGCGAACTCCGCTTGGTTGCTTTCCACGACTGTCGTCACATGCACCTCGGTGACGCGACCGACAAGCACCCATGCCGGCATGCTCGCCTACGAGACAGACACTCAATACCTCATAATGCGCAACTCGGCTAACAGCGGCTGGATCGTGCGGCTCGGGGGTCAGACACTTCGTAGCACGGCCAACGATACGACGACGACTAACGGCACGAGCTACAGCCAGGGATCAGGCGGTACGATGCCCGGGATCGCATTCATCGGTCCTCCTTCTGGCGAAGTGCTGATCCATTACTCAGCGGCACTGACCTGTGGGGCGGCGACAGCAGCGGCCACGTTGTATTACACGCCCCGGACCCGTAACGGTGGGGTCGTTGGATCTGGCACAGATTTCCTCGTCGGTACGGATAATGACGCGGTGCAATGTGCTGGCAGTGTCTTCACGAATCGACTTGGGGCCAGCATGGTTATTCCCGGATTGACTCCGGGGAATTCATACAACACCCGGATGGACGTCAAGGCTTTCGGAGCAACAAATGGGACAGTTGCCGCTAAGAAACTCGTCGTCCAGCCTATCTGACAGGAATGAAATGCCTTTCCTTAGCGAGTCTAGAGATATCCTGATTGTGGGGGACAGCAATACGGTTGGGCTGGGGGCCTCTTCCACAGACAAGATTTATCACGAGATAGTTCAGGCCGCTCGCCCGAACGACAACTTCTCGGTATTCCCAGAGGTGAATAGTGACGTCGACGATTGGGCTAGCGACGTAGGGAGTGTGCTTCCGAGCAATCAGGATTTGATTATTCTACAGCTCGGGATTAATCTGTGGCTCAGCACGACGCCTTCTGTGACATTCAAATCCAACTGCCAGGCGCTGTTCGAGTTGTTGAGGCAGTACAACCCTATCGCTCAGATTTATTTCCTGAGAGGTTGGCGCCCCCGTACTGCAGCTGCCAATCAACTGGCGTTGTGGGACACCTATAAAGGGATTCTTTCTGGGTTCCAGTCAGACTACTTCGTTCGGCCGTTTTACTCCTTGGAAATGCTGGAGGATAATTTGGAATTGTATTATGCTACTGGGCAAACTATTTTATATAATGACATCGGCCATCAACTTCTAGCAGATAGATTGCTCTCAATTATCTGATTTGGGAAAGGTTATCCGGTGCCTTGGAGAAAACGAATTAAGGCTAAATGGCCATACATTTTGATGTATGGTTTCTTCGTGGTTGCCGGAGTACTCGCATTTATCTATCCGACCCGAGCGATTCTAGACGCACTGCAGACTTACTTGGTTTATCTCTGGTCTTCCTTTCTATTCCTTGGTAGCGTTCTTTCGCTATATGGAGCATTGCGGGATAGATACTCTGGCGAGATAATTGGTCTTCCGCTGCTTGCTACAGCAAACGCTATCTTTGGGACGGCCTTGCTCGCGTACGGGAGTTCGCCCGCTGCGTACGCGATTGGCTGTATATTCTGGGGTATAGGTTTTGGTTTGCTCGGTAGATGGTTTGAAATGAAAGCGATCCTGAAGATTGCCCGGGAGGCTCGGGATGGGAAATCTTGAGTTCATTCTCGTCGCTCTCTTCGGCGCAGGTGGAGCTGGCGCTTTCTCTGGAATTCTCAGCCTAGTTCGGGTCCTGAGACAGGGAAAGATCGAGAGCGAAGAGACCTTGATCAAGAGATTGGACACCAATAACGCAAAGCAATCTGAACGGGCAAGCGCAGCGGAAAACCGGGCAGACGCAGCGGATAAGGATGCGGACCGGTATCGTAAGCAACGGGACACAGCTCGGGAACAGGTCGCACGACTGCGACGAGTTCTGATCGACAATGGGATAGAACCCCCAGAATTGGGAAAAGATGATGAGTGAGGAAGGACAAAAGCTGCTCAGTCTTCAAAGGCAGCGAATCAGCCAGAGGTTTCTAAACGGCATCATGGTAATCGGTATCGCTTCGGTTATGGCTGTCGCTGTTATTCTCTGGACAGACTCCTCTAATGCCGCTAGCGCCAATCGTCAGATCCTCGTCGATATTCAGGATTCCCTTAACGCGACTTGTGATGCGGCCCCGGTAGAAACCCTAGCTGCCAGCGTGCAGGCAGACTGCATTGCCGCCGCCAACAATGAGATTCCCGAGAGAGTCGATAGTGTCCCCGGACCAGCGGGTGAAAGGGGCGAGCAAGGCGAAACCGGGGCCCAAGGCGAACAGGGGGAACAGGGCGAACCGGGCGAGCAAGGTGAACCGGGGCTCGCAGGTCTCCCTGGGACGATCGGCGAGCCAGGGCTAACAGGTGATTTCGGTCCCCAAGGCGAACAGGGGCCGGCTGGAGAGCAGGGCGTCCAGGGACCCCAAGGCGAAACCGGAGTCCCAGGTGCCCAGGGTGAACCAGGGCCGCCAGGGCCGGAATGCCGAGACGGCTACACGGCGCAGGAGTTCCATTACTTTGGTCCGGACGCAATTGACGGTACGGGCGATGAGGAAGACTGGCTTCTCTGTAAGAAGGTTGGGTAATGGCAGATATCTGGATTCCGGGCTGGACCCGGAAAGATCTCGGGCCAGACGGCGGTACGTTCGATGAGGTGAAGCATCCGAAGGGGTGCATACACACGACCGAAGGATCAACACTCGCAGGCGCGGAAGCCGCGTACGGGCGTTATCCGCCGCACCTCGGGTATGATCCGGCCAAACGCACGAAGCACCAATACGTCGCATTAAATCGGTGCTCGTATGCGTTCCGTAGTGGTGAGTCCGACGATGAGTACATTATCCAAGTTGAGTTAGTAGGGTTTGCGGGACGCTCTCATCTGTGGCCGAACGCGTACTATCGATACATCGCGGAAGACGTGCTCAAGCCGCTCGAAGATCTTGTCGGAATCCCCCGTCAGCACTTGCGGTTCTACCGGTCCAACGAAGGAATCGTGCTCGCCTCGAAGCGTTCGCCAATCCGGTTGCGGCCGACGTCGCTCCGGAACTACTCGGGTTGGATCGGACATCAGCATGTTCCAGGCCTCGCGGACAACGGCGCGTTGCTGACGGACGGAGACGAGCATTGGGACCCGGGCGGCTTCCTGATGGATCTGGCAATTTCATTTATGCCTAGTAACGCACCAACAACCCCAATGTCAGAGGAGGAAGAAATGGCGAAGGTTTTCTTCGTTCATGGGGACAGCACCACGAAGGTTCCTGGTAAGAACTACAACTATGGGGATGCATTGTTTATGTGCGTCTCTGATGCGGACGGGACGCGTCGTCGGCACATGCATCCTGACGAATGGGCATGTCTCGCGGCAGACGGCGCGAAGGCGCACGAGCGGCCCCAGAGGTTCGTCGATAGTATTCCCTGGGGCGCCCAGCCTGGTCTCGATCCTTGGGTAACGGGCGGACCCGTCCCTGGGACTCCTTAACAACGAAAGGAAATTTATGAACATCAACAAGCTGCTCTGGTCATTACTCGGCACCATTCTCCTCGGGGTGCAGACTGGCCTTTCCGATGGCGACTTCTCGTTGGTCGAGAGAATCGCTGTTGGCGCAGTGCTGTTTTCAACAGTTGGTACTTGGCTGGTACCGAACACGCCGATCTTGAACGCCGCGAAGACTTGGGTGAACGCGATCGGTACCGCCACGGCCCTGCTCGCTACGGTCGCGGACAATGGCCTTACGGGCAACGAGTGGCTCACGGCCGCGATCCTCGTGCTTACGACAGCCGGCGTGTACGTCGTGCCGGCCGGCAAGTCGGTTGCTGTCGCGTAGACTGCGAGTACCGCACCCCGGGCGACACTTCCTCCGTCCCGGGGTGCGGCTTTTTGCTGGTAGGCCCCTGTTGCCAATCTGGAGGAAGTCGAGTAGACTGGCGCTACAACTTCAGGGCGTCGGCAGGGATCGGTAGTCGTTGGCCAGAAGTTGCCGGTCTCAGGCCCAGAGAGACCAGAAAACCTAGACCTGGGCATCGCTGGCCGGCCCTCCCGTACACCAGGCACCAGACGGGAGGGTCGGTCCGGTTACGGAGGAAGCCGTGCTGGACCAGACGAAGGTATTGTTCAAGTTATCCGCGTTCTTCGACGTGAAGGATCGTGGCGTCCCAACCCACTTCAATGTGACGACGAAGGTTCCGGCCGAAGATGCACGGCAGCTTATCCTCATGTTCCCGAAGTTGGTGAATCTGAAAGCGGCTCGGGACGGCACGGTGTCGCTGTTCGGGGATCTCCGCGAGCCGTTGCTGATTGCCGGGGTCCGGAAGTACCATGGATTCCGTCGTGCAGCTGAGCGGCTCGGGTTCCGGATCGAGTACGTGCATCCAGCCTCGAACGCCTATCGTGACGAGGACGCGTTCGAGTCGGCGGTAGTCGGGCCGAGGGAGTTGCTTCGTATTCGTGGCGCCGCCCTCAAGCAGCTCGACATTGTGCATTTCCACAGCGGCATTGCCTGGAGGATTGAGGCGATCGGTGATCAGGGGAGGACGCGCAAGGCGAAGGTCCGATACCTCAAATATGACCACGACTCAGACAAGATCGGGAAGCGCAAGGACTGGACGTTTTCCGCGCAAACGGTGTTCGCCGTAACACGGCGGAAGACGACCCACTAGACTCCGGTCGGTCGATCTGCCTTGCTGCGGTCGACCGGCCGGCACCACCCAACGGAGGAAGAGAAGTGCTATCAAAGGTTAGTTCGGTGACAAGGACAGTCGAGATCGAAATCACTCCAGCAGAGGCGAAAGAGATCGTCGACTGGATCGGTGATCAGGACGATAACTTCCCGAGTGTGCTCCTGCAATACATTGCGCCGCTGTACGCGGTTGCCGCAAACCGAGAGTTCGGGGACCACTGATGCCGCGTAGGAAGATTCAGCCGAAGCTACAGGAACTACAGGGAGCAGGGGAAATGCAGGGTGATGTGATCGACTACCCGAACCAGGATGGGGACGAGGGGGACGTGCGGCCGACGATCTCGGAGGTGATGGAACTCTGGGAGATGTCAAACCTCGCCTACGCGTGGGCGCAGGATTGGCAGGTCATGACGCCCGAGAAGCTCGACCGGTTCCGGCTGTTGGCCGAACGGTACGCGGTCGACGGGGCTCTTCTGCTCTACGTCTTCCAGCGTTACTGGCTCGAGCAGAACACGCCCGAGAGTGCCGAGGCGCAGCCGGCAGACGCCACACAGATGTTCCCGAAGGTCGGGGATCTGCCCAACGACCAGGGATAACTTCCAGTTTGAAAGAAGTAGTTGCCAAATTTTGGCAATTGCCGTAGACTGGTGTCACACCAGGAAGCGAACTACCGAGAGGGTGCAACCCGATGGACTACAACGCCTCCACTGTCTCGCAGCTTCGGGAGACTGCTGCCGATCGCTCCTACTCCGTCGGCACCAGCAAGATGCGGAAGGCTGAACTCGTCGACCTGCTCGAGAAGCTCGACCGCGATCGCGCCGCGAGCAAGCGTCGGGCGCCGAAGGCGAACAAGGAGCGCAGGATCCGCGAGAAGGGTTCCCGCGTCGGGCGTCGGTTCGGCACGAAGGCGCGCTCGAACAAGCAGGACCCGAGGAACGTGCACTACCGGCCCGGCAAGGCGGCCTAGCCGTTTCCGGTTGTCGGTTCGACGTAACGAACCGGCTTCCGAATGCGACTAGTACGATAGGCGCACTACCTAGAAAGGGTATAACCCATGAAGATCCGAAACGCTTTCGTTGCCCTGCTTTCCCTCACCTTCGTCTCGGTCTCGGTCCCCGCTGTTGCGGCTTCCGCTGCATCGACCTCGAACCACTACGAGTACCCGGTGAGCGTTCAGCAGGCTCGCAAGGTGTGCTTCCAGACAGAGCGCGAGGCCCGCGATATCCCGAGTGGCGACCAGGAGTACATCGTCTGGTTCGAGGCCAACAGGGGCACCGCTGCCCAGCTCGACTGGTCCGCTGCGTACGATGCCTGCAAGGACGCGAACGAGGTCGCCGGGGCGAAGTGGTCCGCCGAGTGGTACTCGAACCTCGTCCGCAAGTGAAGGCGCAGACCCCGTTCGGGGGCGGTTGCGTCGTCCTGCTCTTCATCCTCCTTCTATCCATCTACACGATTGTCGAGGTAGTCCTGTGAAGAGCGAGCGAATCGACCAAGGGTCCAAGGTCCGGACCTACGGGAACGAGAAGGTTATCGATGGAGTGGTGCATGTGTGGTCAATCATGGATAACGCGTGGGTGACCCTCGACTACTGGAATTGGATCAACGGGCGTTCGAAGAAGCAGTCGTGAAGAGCGTCTTCTTCGGGGCGATGTGTTTCTATGCCGGCTACCTGACTTCAGTGTTTGCGAACTTGCTCGGGGCGAAAATGATTACCTGGTCCGAGCAAGAGCAAACTCTCATCCGAGCGACAGTCGACTAAAGAAAGGGTATAACCCAAATGCCGATATTCAACTGGAGCGATCCGGCCAAGAAGTCCCAGGCCGCGAGGGACCGTGCGGACATCGCCAAGGTGCAGAAGGCGACGCGCCAGCAGGCGTACAACGACAAGATTCGCCACGAGGCCGTTGCCCGCGAGATTGAAGAGGGCACAGCGGAAGACGCGGAGTTCGTGAACGAGTTCTACGGCTTCCTAGGCATCAAGGCGAACAAGATCCAAAAGGTGGCGAAGAACAAGCGCCAGCGCAAGAACACCATCAGTGCTCTCAAGAAGATCGAAGGCAACAAGAAAGTTGCCTCCAACGTCCGTAGCAAGGCGGCCAAGGCCCGCAAGCAGATTGAAGGAAAATGACATGAAGAGATTTATGGGAGGGATGCTCTTCATTTCCATCCTTCTTTCAGGGATTTCTATTGGGTCTGTCAACGTAGGAAGTGCGACGATGAAAATCGCACCTCCCGTCATTGATACGAATTACCAGGCAATGGCGGAAATTGCCGCCGCGAATCTCGCAGGGCATATGCGCTTCGAGACCGATGGTCGGGTTTGGGTAGAACGGACAGAAGGTAGTCCATTGGCCTCTGCTTCGTGGGGTGCCAGCCTAGCAGGAATGGCTCACGACCGTTTCAACCAACTCGCTCCTGGTGCTGAGAATGGCCTGGATTCTGAGCAGATTGCGGTCTTGGTTGGGGCTTATTGGGATGCTGACGAGGAGTCGCTGGGATACGCAGCATCGCTTGGAGACAAGGACCACCCCTGGACGTCGCGGTACATTGATGATGGCATGTGGGCTGCGGAGTTGCGAATGCTCCAGTATGAACACCAGGGCCGCTCTGGGGATGTTCCAGACGAGACCGCACCAGCAGAGGCGCAGGCAATGTTGGATATTGCGACTAGAAACTACGATCCGAAAACTGGATTGGTGTTTTGGAAAGATCAGCGCCAGGAAGCGAAGAAAGAGCTCGAAACCCGCAACCACAGTCTCAGCACCGTTGCGGCCGTTACCGCTATCGAACTTGCATTGATGATTAATCGAATTTCACCTGGAGAGCGATACAGGGATAACCTAGATTTCGCCATGGAGGCCTATGATGGGCTCCGCCGGTCGATGCGCGACGAGGACAACCTTTACCGCGAGGGTATTCACGCCAACGGTGAAGTTAACCGCAGCAAGTATCCATATGTGCAGGGGGTTATGATCCACGTTGGTGGGTTGTTGCATGAGGCCACTAGACAGCCCCTCTACCTTGCTGAGGCCGAGAGGACAGCGGTTGCCGCGTTGCGGTTCTACAATCCAGAGCATCTGGGGCGATCCGACCAGATGTTCGTTGCGGTCTACTTCGACCGACTGTATGAGTTCCGGAACATGACTATCGACGAAGGGCTTCGCGCCTCCATCCATGAGACCATCCTCGCGCACACGAAGCACCACGCCGCACTGTTAGAATCCCCGGTCGAGATAGCCCCGTATGGATTCCGATCGTCACAGCTGCACATGGCTAGCTTGGCGGCGTTACTCCTTCAAATCTGAAACTTGCCAAATCTGGAGAACTCAGGTAGACTGGCGCAGGCCAGAGCGGAACACAGAAGGGTTCAACCCGATGAGCATCACCTGCGGACACTGCGGAAACACCCACTTCAGCGTCGATGATGTGCGGGCTTGTGCGGCTCCGAAGCAGTCCCGGACCTCCGCCGGAGAGCGCGAGGCGGCTGCGGTTCCGACGAAGAAGCGGGCTGACGAGGGTATGTACCGCAAGTCGGGGACGATCTACAAGGTGCAGAAGGCCGTGCACGGCTCTGGCCGCAACTACGCGAAGCGCCTCGTGCAGGTGCTCGCGAACGACCCGAAGACCGGCAAGCCGAAGTTCCGGTTTGACTACGCGCCGGGTTTCGTGTTCGAGCTGCGGGCCGAGCACAAGCTCTCGCTCGAGCAGGCGAAGGAGTTCGGCGCGTTGTACGGGAGCTGCGTAGTGTGCGGTCGCACACTTACTCGGGAGACCAGTATTGCTGCGGGCATTGGGCCGGTGTGTGCCTCGAAGTTCTAGACGCTACACTGCACTCGGGAACCGGCTCGTCTCCCCGACAGGGCCGGTTCCTCTCCTCCGCTAGAAGGGTATAACCCATGGACACGCCTAAGCACATCCTCGACAAGGTCTCGAAGCTGGTAGAGAAGGCCGAAGACTTTCGTCGACACGGGGAGCACGGCAGCGCGGACGCCGCACTAGCGCTTGCTGACAAGATGATGGTGAAGTACGCGATCGACGCCGCTTTGCTGGAACAGAGCCGGCCGAAGAACGAGCGCGAAACCCCGGTCTCGGTCGATATCGCGTTTCCGGAAGAGCATGCTTTCGAAGACGACCTTTCATTTATGCTCTTTTCCATCGTCTCACATGCTCGTTGCAAGGCCATTATTCGGGCCTGGGGCGGTAAAGCGACGGTTGTCGGTTTTCCGGCCGACGTCGAGTACGCCCGGTTGCTCTGGACCTCGACTTATCTTGCCTTCGTGTCGAAGCTCGATCCGTCCTGGGACGCGAGCCGTCCGGCTGACGAGAATATCAAGATCCTCAAAGAGGCCGGACGCAAGTGGGGCGAGATCGCTGTCCAGGCGAACGGGCACGGTTTCGCCTGCGCCCCGAACGACGGCAAGCTGAAGGCTGCGTACCGTCGGCAATGCAAACTCGAAGGTGTTGATCCCCAGCCACACACACAACGGCACGCGGCCTACCGAGCGGCCTACGCGGAGGGTTTCCAGCGCACGATCCGCTACCGCCTTGCGGCCCAAAGCGCCGCAGCGGAAGACGTCGTCTCGAATACGGCTGGCAGCGCGGTGGCACTTCGGGATCGGTTCGCCGATGTCAATGAAGCTTACTACGAGATGTTCCCGCACCTCCGTCCGATGTCCGATGTGGAGCAAGCCGAGCGAGATGCTGCCGAAGCAGCGTTGCGCGAGAAGATGACTCCCGCACAGCGTGCCGCACAGGAACGTCGAGAGAAGCGCGAGCGTGAGCAGAACGCGGCTCGGTGGGAGCGCGAGCAGGCGAAGCGACAGGACGCAGCCGGGCGAGCTGCCGGCTCCGCAGCGGCCCAACAGGTTGACCTCGGAGCCACGAAGGTCAGCCCCGACAGCACGAAGAAGGAGATCTCATGAGCGACGACGATTTCGATATGGAAGATCTAGACTGGGACCCTCCCTCAATGCCTGAGGAGTTCACTCGGCTTGATCTTCGAATCAAGGGCGCCTGTGTCGTGCGCGATAAGAACCGGCCCGAGCGTGAAGTTGTCAAGTACGAGGTAGAGCATGAAACTCCTAGGGGATTCTTTGGGAGTGTCCAAATAGGATTTTTCATCACTCCGACGACTAGTCGACTCGGCAAGCTTCTGCTCGAAGAAATCGACAAGGCCCAAAGGGGAAATTAGTGTTCGACTTGTTCGTTCTCGTCGGTCGGGGTCTTGTTCTTCTGCTCTCAATCGCAACCTTCTTGTTTTTCCTCCTCGGATACTTTGGAGCTATCTAATGGATGGATACGAACTAGCCTTCTGGATCGCTGTCGCTGTGATCGCCGCGCTGATTGGCGCAATCTGCTGGCCGAGCGGGAAGGAGGAGTTCGATGCCGAAGGTCCTGAAGACGCTGACCGCCGGGCGTAGCCTCCTGGAGATCCTCTGGGAGGAACTCGACTCAATCATCGACCAGCTCATGAGCGAGGATGAACCGGACAAACCCAAAGAGGACTTGCCTTCGATCGCAATTGGGGTCCTATGCGAGGGATATAAGATGTGGGGCGAGCTACGAGGCCAAGCACAAGGCGTCGCGTACGCGATAGCTGTGATCACGGACCCCTACTCGCCGAACGTGCCGGCAGTGCGCGAGCAAGCCATGCAGCGCTGGGAAGAGGGTGCTGGGTGATCCTGCACTACGTGGAAGCGGCCGACGGCACCGTGCATGTGCACGCCCGGGGATGCGAGGGTCTCCGGGCGCAGCTTGAGGCCGGACTCGTCTTCGAGATTGATGTGGAAGACGAAGACGATGCGCTCGTGACCATCTGGGAAGAGTTCGAGCCAACCACGGAGGAAGAACTTGACGCCTTCGCGGAGATGACCGTCTTCCGCGCTTGCACAGACGAGTTGTTCTCAGAGGAGGATTCGAGCGGGAACGAGCGGGCCGACGCGTTTATGGACGCGGCCGAGCAGGCTGGCTGGGATATCGAGTTCTTCGAAGAGGATGGCGCGGTTGTCGTCAAGGCGATGCGCGGGACGGAGGTAGTCGAGATTGCCTGGGAGGGCAAAAAGATCCTACACGTTCCGCAGTACGGGATTGACGGTGGGACGTTCAACAACCTGCGCAACGAATCGGACGCCCGACGAATGCTTGAGCAGCCGGCACCGCAACCGCACATGCAGCCAGCAGAGACGCATAAGGTAAAACGAGAGGAGCCGATTCGGCGCACGCTCAAGGTCAAGTTGCCGTTTGATATCGAAGAGGCGTACGACGACGAGATTCTCAACGCAGTGCGCGGAAGACGGTTAACCTGGTGGAACAACATTTCTGAGAGTTACGAAACGACCCGGGTAGCCGGGGTGAAGCACAACAAAATAGAAACTGGAAGCGCTGGCAGAGCGATCCTCACTTTCATATCGCCCGAAGGATTCCGCTCAGTCGCCTTAGAAGATTTGGTGCAGGTGAAATAATGAAACTCAAAAAGCCTAAGTGGGTTTTCCCCTCTAGCTTTATTTTCGGATGGCATTTCGGGCGGAATCCGGTTAACGGGCAGAAGTTCGGATGCATCGGATTGGGCTTATTCAATGTTGACATTGAGTATTCAAATGCGCCCGTTGAAGTTCGAGAGCCTGTAATTAGGATTCCAAAGGGAAAGCAAATTCGGGACGTCGATGACTACTCAGGTCCAATGTACGACGATAGCTGGAAGGATTCGAAATAATGAGCAAAGCAATGCAGGGACTCCGCGACGTCGGTTCGGCGCTACGCAGGATCATGGACCCGACGATTCGGATGCCGTACTGGTGGGCGCCGAAGCCGGGATTCCGGCGCAGCTTCGCGGAGATCCTCCGCTATGTCGCTGACCGGATCGGCCCGGCAGACGCGTTCACGGGCACGGGAATGTCGATCTACCTCGTTAACGGGAGGGGCTGGGCGCTTGATCGGGACGGAAAGAAGGGGGTTCGCGTCTACAACCGCCGCAACGAGTACGACGGTCGACAGTGGAACCATGCCGAAGAGGTGCCCGTAGGCGACGCGGTAGACATCTTGTTCGGTCCGGATCGACAGGCGGCCATGAAGTACGTCCTCGAGGACGAAGACAACCCTCTCGTCTGGTAGACTCCATGGTTGCGCATTTCTCCAAGTTGGAGTATGCTGGCGGCTACACGAACGAAGGAGCGGACATGGATGACAGGTACTTTCGGCGAGTGTGTGCGGCTGTACGGCGGAACGATCAGGCGGTCGAGGCTCCGGCCCCGTCGAAGTACGTTCGGGTGCATGAAGATGACATGTTGCTGTTCCAGGATGCAGACGGAGAGATGTTCGCTGCTGCTTGGAGGCACGGACTAGTCATCGACGAGGCTCCGTTCCTCAACGAGTCTTAAGGGGGCGACGCGCAAGACGAAGCGAACGGGACGTTCTAACTTCGAACCGGCCCGACTCCTCCGGGCCGGTTTTCTCTACTCAGGGAGGCGACGTGCGCAAGGTCCAGGTCGAACGCAGTGACAGCGGCAAGCGGAACCGCATCTACCTGCGCACGCCCTACTCCCCTGATATCCCGCGTCTGTGCAAGAAGGTGTCGGGGGCATCCTGGTCTTCGAGCAAGAAGCTCTGGTCCTACCCGCTCGAATATTCGACCTGTGTCGAGCTACGGCAGGTGTTCGGCACAGCGCTCGAGATCGGCCCTGAGCTTTGGAAGTGGGCGCAAAGCGAGCGCGTACGGGCCGACGAGATCGCAACTGCCCTCGAGCAGGGCGAAGTCGATTGCCCGCGCGTACGGACGCAGGAGCCCCGGCTATGGACCGCGTTCGAGAACCGCCCCTACCAGAAGTTGCAAGCAGCCGTAGCGGCGAAGTCTCGCTACTGGCTGAATGGGGATGACCCCGGGCTCGGCAAGACGCTTGAGACGTTCGGTGCGGTAGTCGAAGCCGGTATCGAAACGGGGGTCGTGTTCGTGCTCTGCCCGACGGTTGCGATCGACTCAACCTGGGCACGCGAGATCGCTCGCTGGCTGCCGAACGACAACATCCTGCCATGCGTCGGTGACCGAAGTCGGCGTCTCGCTACGCTCGCGTCGCTTGCCGACGTCCCGACCGACCGACGCACCTGGCTGATTGGCAATATCGAGATGTTGCGCGTGAAGTTTTCCGCGCATTGCCCCGGGCCGACCGACAAGGAATTCAAAACGCTCATCGGGAAAGGGGATGGAGACCCCTGCGATGGCGAGTACGTCGGGTGCCTGTACGCGAAGCGGCACAAGCAAGTTGCCGAGCCGAGTTACCCGGGGCTGTTTGGGCCGGACTGGCAGGCGATCGTCCTGGACGAGTCGCACAAGGCGATTGTGACGACAAAAAGCCGTAAGCAGAAGCAGAGCCAAACGCGAGTCGGCTTCGGCATGCTGAAGCTCGCTGATGACGGGTTGCGCCTCGCGTTGTCCGGAACCCCGTGGCGCGGGAAACCACAGAACTTCTGGGGCACGTTGAATTGGTTGCGACCCGAGAT